>Ga0265327_10000180_pt1 | contig 134665 bp, 123 predicted proteins | sample 41621metaG_FD_202089 | JGI IMG/M metagenome (GOLD analysis project Ga0265327, IMG submission 202089) | Rhizosphere microbial communities from Carex aquatilis grown in University of Washington, Seatle, WA, United States - 4-16-21 metaG | ecosystem: Host-associated > Plants > Roots >... | reverse complement strand
GCCGCCTTGAGGGACTCGATCTCGGCGGCCAGGGTCGCGGCGTCCTTGCCGCCGACATCCTTCAGCACCGGCACGAACAGGCCGTCCGGGGTGTCGACGGCGATGCCGAGATCGACCGCGGCATTGACCCGTCGCGCCAGGCGAGCGCCGTCGAAGCCGGCGTTGAGCGACGGTTCGGCGGCGGCGGCGGCGGCGACCGCCTGAACCAGCCGCAGGGTGACGGTATGGGGCTGGTCGGCCCAGGCCTCGACATCGACCCATTCGGTCACCGTCGCCGGAACCACTTCGGCGTGGGCTTGGGCCATGCGCAGCGCCATGGCCCGGCGCGGGCCGCTCAATTCGGTCAGGCCGGTCAGGGCGGGCTGGGTGACTGCGGCGGCGCGCTCGACATCGGCCTTGGTGATCTGGCCGTCGGGGCCGCTGCCCGCGAGCGTCGCGAGGTCGACACCCCGTTCACGGGCCAGTGCCCGCACGGCGGGCACGGCGCGACCGGTTGCCGCCGCCGCCGCCGGGCGGAAGGTGGCGGCGGGCGGCGGCACGGCCGTCGGCACGCCGTCCAGGCGGCCGACCACCGAACCGGCATCGTGGGCCTCGCCGTCGTCAAGTTCGACCAGCGGCGCGCCGACGGCGAGACGCTGACCGACCTCGGCGCACAACCGCCCGATGCGGCCGGCGGCGGGGGCGGGAACCTCGACCACCGCCTTGTCGGTCTCGACCGAGACCAGCGGCTGGTCGGCGACGACGCGGTCTCCGGCCGAGACGAACCAGGCGACGATCTCGGCGTCTTGCAGACCTTCTCCCAGGTCGGGCAGGGTGAAGAACATCACGAATACTCCAGAATCCGGCGGCAGGCGGCGGCGACGCGGGAGGGGCTGGGCAGGTAGGCGGCCTCCAGCCGGGGCAGCGGCATCACCGTGTCCCAGCCGGTCACCCGGCGCACCGGGGCAAGCAGCGACATCAGGCCCTCGTCGGCGAGGCGGGCGGCGATTTCGGCGCCCGGGCCGCCGGTCAACGGCGCCTCGTGGACGATGACGCAACGGCCGGTCTTGGCCACCGAGGCCAGGATCGCCTCGATGCCGAGCGGCTTCAGCGACGCGGCATCGATCACTTCGGCGCCGACGCCCTCGGCGGCCAGGGCGTCGGCGGCGGCCAGGGCGTCGGTAACGGTGCCGCCCCAGCCGACAAGGGTGACGTCGGCGCCCTCGCGCACGACGAAGCTGGTATCCAACGGCAAGGCGACGCCGTCGTCGGCGACCTCCTCGCGGCCGGCGCGGTAAAGCCGGGTCGGCTCCAGGAACACCACCGGGTCGGGGTCGCGGATGGCCGCCAGCAGCAGGCCATAGGCGCGGGCCGGCGACGACGGCACCACCACCCGGAGGCCGGGGATATTGAGAAACAGCGACTCGACGCTGTCGGAATGGTGCTCGGGGGCGTGGATGCCGCCGCCGTTGGGGGCGCGCAGCACCATCGGGCAACTCAGGCGGCCTCGGGTGCGGTTGCGCAGGCGCGAGGCGTGGTTGGCCATCTGGTCGAGGCAGGAATGGATGAAGCCGGAAAATTGGATTTCGGCCACCGGCCGGAAGCCCTGGGTGGCGAGGCCGACGGCGAGCCCGGCGATGCCGCCCTCGGCCAGCGGGGTATCGATCACCCGCGTGGCGCCGAAGCGCGGTTTCAAGCCTTCGGTGGCGCGGAAGACGCCGCCATCGGTGCCGACATCCTCGCCCAGCACCAGCACGCTGGGATCGTCGGTCAGGGCGCGGGCGAGGGCGGTATTGATGGCGCCCACCATGGTCAGTTCAGCCATGATCGCCTCCCTCCGCCAGCATCGCCGCCCGCTGCCGCAGCAATTCGGCCGGCGGCGCCGCGTAGAGATGGTCGAAGATGCTGGCCGCCGGCTGCGGCGGCGTGGCCAGATACTGGGCGGCGGCGGCATCGACGGCGGCGGCCAACTCGGCGCGCATCGCCTCTTCGTCACCCTTGTCCCAGGCGCCCTGGCGTTCCAGGTGGCGGCGCAAGCGCAGCAGGGGGTCTTCCGCCCAATGGGCCGAAACCTCGGTGTCGGCCCGATAGCGGCTGGCGTCGTCGGCGGTGGTGTGGTCGGTCAGCCGATAGGTCAGCGCCTCGATCAGCCGGGGGCCTTGCCCGGCCCGCGCCGCCTCCAGCGCCTCGGCCATCGCCTGGCGGACGGCGACGACATCGTTGCCGTCGACCTGCTCGCCGATGAAGCCGGCGGCCACCGCCTTCTGGGCCAGGGTCTCGGCGGCGGTTTGGCCGGTGCGCGGCACCGAGATGGCCCAGCCATTGTTGACCACCACGAACACCACCGGCAGGTGCCACAAACCGCCCAGGTTCATCGCCTCGTAGACGTCGCCCTTCGAGGTGGCGCCATCGCCGAACACCACCACGGCGGCGCGCTTTTCCCCCTTCAGCTTGATCGCCAGACCGACGCCGGCGGCGTGTGGCGCTTGCGAGCCCACCGGCACGCAATTGGGAAAGTCATGGCCGAAGTGGGGCGACGAAAGGCCCTGTTCGTCGCCGCCCCAGTAAAGCAGGATGTCGACCATGCCGACGCCGCGCCACAATTGGGCGGCCTGCTCGCGGAAGGACGGCAGCAGGATGTCGTCGGGCGCCATCGCCGCCGCCAATCCCACCCCGACCGCCTCCTGGCCGAGCGCCGAGGCATAGGTGCCCAGCCGACCGGTGCGTTGAAGCGCCACCGCCTTGGCGTCGAAGGCCCGGGTCAGCGCCATCGCCCGGTACATCGGTATCAGATCGTGGGCGTCGGTGGCGAAGGCGGGAAGCGGCTGCGCCACCTCGCCCTGAGGGTCAAGGTAGCGGATCAGCTCAATGTCGAAATGGGCGATGGTGGTCACGGAACGGCCCTCCGACGGAAGTGGCGGCTGGCACGGCCCGAATGCGTCGAGTGATCCCCAACCTTCCCATCCACTCGCGCATGGGTCGGAAAAGAAAATCTATGAATATCGTCTGGGAATGATGGCGGAAATTGTCGTTAAAGTCAAGTTTGTGTTCTTAAATGGCGCGCGATTAAAGCATTTAACGAGAATGATTGTAATAATCGCCAAGAAATAATGTGTCCGTATCGCTATTTCTCCTTGGTGATCATTGCGGAAAGGGGGCGGGCGGCGAAACCCCATTCCGCCAGCAGCCGATCGACCTCCGCCAAAGCCGCCGGTATGGCTTCGGCCACCTGGGGCGTGAGGCCGGCGCCGAAATCGTCGAGCGTGCCGGCTTGGACGCCGACCAGGGCGATCTCGGTCGGGGCGTCGCCCATCAATTCAGCCGCCGCCAACACGTCCTGGAAGGTGGTCTGGTGAAGGGACAGGCGCTTGGCGCCCATCAGGCGCGGCACCTCGTCGCCCCGCAGCACCAGCAGGGTGCCGGGCTGCTCACCGAAATCGACGGCGTCGAGGATCAACAGGCGGGACGCCTCGGTCACCAGCGGCAGCAGGTATAGGCCCTGGGTGCCGCCATCCACCGCTTCGACGCCCTCGGGCAGCGTGCCGCGTGCCTGCAAGGCCTCGACGGCGCGGATGCCGAAGCCCTCGTCGGCCCACAGGACGTTGCCGATCCCCAACACCACCGTCCGGGCGGCATCCATTCAGCGCCGGACCTTCTTGAAAAAGCGGTAGCCGGACAGCATGACGCTGACCACGCTTTGGCGGGAGAGCACGTCGTCGCGCACGGCGGCGTAAACGTGCATTACCGCGAACATCGCCATCACCCACATGGCGGCGCGATGGTAGGTGTGCAGGTCGATGGTGTTGACGGCGACGGCTCGCATCCAGCCGAAGGCGTGATACTGCCAGCTATCGTGTCCGGCGACCTCGGCCAGCATGCCGAAGCCGGTCACCAGCAGCACCAGCGACGGCAGAATGTAGATGAACGGGATCAGTGCCTGGCCCAGCGGCGAGACGCCATCATAGCGCTTGGCCTCGCCGGTCATGGTGACGGTCCAGCGCAGTTGATGGAGAACACCGGCGCACCAGCGCCGGCTCCAGAATGGCGGCACGAAGATCTGATGGGCGTAGACATTGCCGACGAAGGCCCACCAAACGCGCAGAATCCACAGCACGGTGAAGCCGTAGGCCGAGACCAGATGGACCAGACGAATCCACCCCATCACGTAGACCGTGCTGGGGTCGCCGGAATACGAAGGCAGTGGCGTGCCGATCAGGATGCCGGTCAGCGTCAGCGTCACCACCATCAGGGCGTTGAGCCAATGCCAGATCCGCATCGGCGTCTCGTAGATATAGATCTCGTCCGGTTGCTCGTGGTCTTCGAACTCGTGGTAGGCGTTGGCCATGGCCGGGACTCCCTCAGACCACCTTCACCACGGCGCGCTCGGTCCCGTCGGGACCGATGACGTGGGTGGCGCAGGCCAGGCACGGGTCGAAACTGTGGATGGTGCGCAGCACCTCCAGCGGCTGTGCCGGATCGACCACCGGCGTGCCCAGCAACGCCGCCTCGAAGGGGGCGATGTTGCCCTCGCCATCGCGGGGACTGCCGTTCCAGGTGGTGGGGACCACGCACTGGTAGTTCGACAGATGGCCGTTGTCGATGCGCGACCAATGGCCAAGCGCGCCGCGCGGCGCTTCGGCCCAGCCGACGCCCTTGGCCGATTTGGGCCAGGTCGACGGCTCCCACTTATCGGTGTTGGCGGTATCGATGTCGCCGGCCTTGATGTTGGTCATCAGCGCGTCGACCGTCTCGACCAGCCGGTCGGCCGCCCATTGGCATTCCAGGCCGCGGGCGGCGGTGCGCCCCAGCGTCGAGAACAGGGCGCCGACCGGCAGGCCCAGGCGGCCCAACGTGCCGTCGACCAGATCGCGGATGTCGGGGCGTTTCATGGCGTAGCCGATGACGAAGCGGGCCAGCGGTCCCACCTCCATGGCGTTGCCCTTCCAGCGCGGCGCCTTGACGAAGGAATACTTGGCGCCCTCGTCGAGGGATTCGATGAATTTCTTGTCGCCCTTGGTTTTCGGCCCAAGGCGGAAATCGTACTCGGTGACGCCGTCCCAGGGGTGCAGGCCCTTGCCCTCGTCGGGATAGCGGTACCAGCTGTGGGGCACGTATTCCCGAATTTCGTCGGGATTGGTGAGATCGACCGGCAGCACCTCGTTCAGATTGCCGCCCAGGATGGCGCCGCGCGGCATCAGCAGACTGTCGTTCGAGGAATCATTCGGTTGCTGCGGGAAGTCGCCGTAGGACATCAGGTTGCGCCCCGACAGGCCGCCGCCGATATGGGCCCAGTCCTTGTAGAACGAGGCGATCGCCAGCAGGTCGGGCACGTAGACCTGCGAGATGAAGGTCCGGGCGCGCGCGGCGATGTCCTTGACCAGATTCAGCCGCTCCATGTTGACGGCGCCCACCGCGCCGCCGGCATGGACGTTGATCGCCGACGGCACGCCGCCCACCAGCCACATCGGATGCGGGTTCTTGCCGCCGAACACCGCCTGGATCTTGACGATCTCCTTCTGGAAGTCGAGCGCCTGCAGGTAATGCGCCACCGCCATCAGGTTGGCCTCGGGTGGCAGCTTGTAGGCCGGGTGGCCCCAATAGCCGTTCTTGAACAGCCCCAACTGACCCGACCCGACAAACTTCTTGAGGCGGTCCTGGGTGTCCTTGAAATAGCCGGGCGACGACACCGGCCAGGGCGACAGCGACTGGGCCAGCGTCGAGGTCGCTTTGGGATCGGCGGAAAGGGCGCTGACCACATCGACCCAGTCGAGGGCGTGCAGATGGTAGAAGTGGACCAGGTGGTCGTGGACGTAGAGCGTCAGGTGCAGGATGTTGCGGATCAGGTTGGCGTTGCGCGGAATGGTGATGCCGAGCGCGTTTTCGATCGAGCGCACGCTGGCCAGGGCGTGGACGCCGGTGCAGACGCCGCAGATGCGCTGAACAAAGGCCCAGGCGTCGCGCGGATCGCGGCCTTGCAGGATGTTTTCCAGGCCACGCCACATGGTTCCCGACGACACCGCGTTGGTGATGACGTTTTTCGAATCGACATTGACCTCGACCCGCAGATGGCCCTCGATGCGGGTGATCGGGTCGATGACGATGCGCTTGCCGCCGTCGTCGAGATCGAAGCCGTTGGGCGTCCTAGAGCGCGTCATCGGCATTCCCCTTGTCGTCTTTCTTGTGATTGCGGGCGAGTGCGCCCTTGATCGCGGTGGCGCCACTGTGGACGGCGATCGCCCCACCCAGCGCGCCCAGCGCGGTCAGGCCGATTTGATCGGCGGTGGCCTCGACCCCCAATTGCGTCAGGGCGACGACGCGGCTGTAGAAGGGGTCGCGGTCCCAGAAACCGTCTTCGGAGCAGCCGAGGCAGCCGTGGCCCGAGCGGATCGGCGACGACACCCCGTCGTTCCAGCCGACGGTGGTGCAGGCGTTGTAGGTCGTCGGTCCCCGGCAGCCCATCTTGTACAGGCACCAGCCCTGGCGTGCCGCGTCGTCGTCCCACTGCTCGACGAACTGGCCGGCGTCGAAATGGGCGCGGCGGTAGCATTTGTCGTGGAGGCGCTGGCCGTAGAACATCTTGGGTCGCAACTGGCGATCGACCTCGGGCAGGCGATCGAACGTCAGCATATAGGTCAGGATGCCGGCCATCACGTCGCCGATCGGCGGGCAGCCGGGCACGTTGATCACCGGGCGGTCGCGCAGCATCGTCGACACCGGCACCACCTTGGTCGGGTTGGGACGCGCCGCCTGGACGCAGCCGAAGCTGGCGCAGGTGCCCCAGGCGATCACCGCCTTGGCGTGGCGGCCCAGTTCCAGCAGGCGGTCGGTGAACGGACGGCCGCCGACGATGCATGCCATGCCGTCGTCCAGCGTCGGGGCGTTGCCCTCGACCGCCAGGATGTAGTTGCCTTTGTAGTCGGCGGCGATCTCGTCGAGGATGCTCTCGGCCTGGCTGCCGGCGGCGGCCATCAGGGTATCGTCGTAATCCAACGAGATCATCGACAAGACGATGTCCTGGACCAGCGGATGGGCCGAGCGGATGAAGGATTCCGAGCAGCAGGTGCATTCCAGACCGTGCAGCCACAGCACCGGCAAACGCGGCTTGGTCTCCAGCGCCTTGGCCACCGCCTGCGGGCCGGTCGGGCCCAAGCCCATCGCCACCGAGGTCAGGGCGCAGAATTTCAGGAAATCGCGCCGTGGAATGCCTTGGTCGCGGATAACCTCGTAAAAGGTCTTTTTGTTCATTCGTTCTCCCCCCGGGAACAATTCCGCCGTCGCCGCCGCGTCAAGTGCTCCTGACGACCGACAGGAACCGCTCGATCTCGATGTGCATGGTCTGCGATTCCGCTTTGAGCCGGTCGATCACCTCGACCATCTGGACCGCCATCGTGCCGGTGTGTTCGGCGGCGGACGAGACCTCGCCGATATTGTCGGTGACCTCGCGATTGCCATGGGCTGACTGGTTGACACTGCTGACGATGGACTGGGTCGAGGCGTTCTGCTCCTCGACCGCCGAGGCGATATGGCTGACCACCTCGTCCGCCGAGGCGATGGTGTTGTGCACGCCACCGAGCGCCAGCAGCGCCTGATGGGTGGTGTCCTGGATGCTGGAGACCTGCTCGGCGATGTCCTCGGTCGCCTTGGCGGTCTGGCCGGCCAGGACCTTGACCTCGTTGGCGACGACGGCGAAGCCCTTGCCGGCCTCGCCCGCCCGCTGTGCCTCGATCGAGGCGTTGAGTGCCAGCAGGTTGGTCTGGGCGGCGACCTCGCCGATCAGGGTGACGATGGCGCCGATCTTTTCCGCCGCTTCGTCCAGCGCCCGCATGGTGGTGTTGAGTCCGTCGATGCCGGCCACGGCCTCGCGGGTGATCTCGGCCGAGCGCGAAACGCTCCGGCTGATGTCGCGACCCGAGGCGCCAAGCTGTTCGGTGGCGGTGGCGACGCTTTCGACGCCGGCCGCGACTTCGGAGGCCGTCCGCGCCACCACCTGGGCCTGACGGCCGGTCTGTTCCGCCACCGCCGACAGTGCGTGGGCGGTTTCGCGCACCGTCTCGACCGCGCCATCGACCATTTCCAGCATGCGGGTGGCGCCGACGGCGAATTCGTTGGTCGTCCGTTCGCGGAACTCGGCGCGCTCCAGCACCTGCTGGTCGTGGGCCCGCTTTTGCGCCTCGAGTTGGTCGGCGCGGATCATGCTGTCCTTGAAGATTTCGACGGCGCGGGCCATGTCGCCGATCTCGTCCGTCTTTTCGACCAGCGGCACGTTGACGCTCTTGTCGCCCTTCGACAGGTGGCTCATCACCCCGCCCAGGCTGTTGAGCGGGCGGACGATGCGGAAACGGGTGAACCAGAAGAAGAAGATCGCCAACAGCAGCAGCAGGATGCCGCTCAGCGCCATCACCCCGCCGACCGTGGCGGTGACCGTCCAGGTGGCAGCCTCGACGCGGTCGGCGCTCGCCTTGTGTTCGTCGCGCAGGATATTGGCCAGGCTCTCCAGCGCGGCCAGGGCGGGCGCTTCGTCGAGGGCGACTTCGGCGCGGATGCGCTCGGCCGGTTCCTTGGCGTCGATGCCGGCGACGGCCCGGGGCAGGGCGCGCTCATAGGCCTCGACCAGCGTCGTCACCACCGCCAACGCCTCCTTTTCGCGGTCCGAAGCCCCGGCGGTGATATAGGCGGGAGCGATCTCGCGCAGATGGGCGATATCGGAGGTCACCGCCTGTTTGAGCAGCGGGTCGCCGTTCAGCAGGTAATCGCGGAAATGTTGGGACAGGCCGCCGAAACCCAGACGGTGGCGCAGTTCCGATTGCAGCGTCAGTCTTCGGGCCAGCCCGGTGTCGAAACTGCGCCAGACGGCGCCGATTTCGCTGACCTTGGCGAAACTCGCCAGGGTGCCGGCCAGACCCGCGGCCAGCAGCACCGTCATCAGCACCGAAATGCCGATGCTGACCAGCTTCAATCGGATGTTCGAGATCAACCACGCCAGCCCGGCAGCGCCACGGCCGACCGCGTTAAGGTCGTTGCTTACGGCCAACATGTTACCCCCCACCCACACTCAACTTGTCGCCCGATTATTAGCTTTCGAGCGTATTTTTCTCCTTTTATGACACTTTCATAAAAACGCAAAACGCAAGTTTCGCCGGACTGCGTTGCGGAATTGGCGAAAAAGAGGGGTTTTCCATGAAGCTTTTTGCGGCGGATTTGCGGGGGGGGATCCGCACGCCGCCGACGTCGCGTGTGTGCTTCGCGTGGATTGACTCTAGGCCTGCGCGTTTCTTGGTGAGCGCTGGCTTTCCGACCGCAGCTGGCCGCAGGCGGCGAAGATGTCGCGGCCCCGCGGGCTGCGGATGGGGGCCGAATAGCCGGCATCCTGGACGATGTCCGAGAAGCGTTTGACCTCGGCCATCGACGGGCACTCGAACTCGGAGCCCGGCCAGGGGTTGAACGGAATCAGGTTGACCTTGGCCGGCAGCCCCCTCAGCAGCGCCACCAGGGCGCGGGCGTCGGCCGACGAGTCGTTGACCCCTTTCAGCATCACATATTCGAAGGTGATGCGCCGGGCGTTGGAAGCGCCCGGATAGTCCCGGCAGGCCTTCATCAATTCGGCCAGCGGGTACTTCTTGTTGATCGGCATGATGCGGTCGCGGACTTCGTCGGTGACCGCGTGCAGCGACACCGCCAGATTGACCCCCAATTCCTCGCCGCAGCGGGCCATCATCGGCACCACCCCCGAGGTCGACAGGGTGACGCGCCGCTTCGAGATGCCGATGCCCTCGCCATCCATGGCGATCTTCAACGCCGTGGCGACGTTGTCGAAATTGTAGAGCGGCTCGCCCATGCCCATCATCACGATGTTCGACAGCTGGCGGCCGCCGTCGTCGGGAGTCGGCCATTCGCCGTAGGTGTCGCGCGCCGCCATGAACTGGCCGACGATCTCGTCGGCGGTCAGGTTGCGGACCAGGCGTTGGGTGCCGGTGTGGCAGAAGCGGCAGGTCAGCGTGCAGCCCACCTGTGACGAGATGCAGACGGCGCCGCGTTCCTCATCGATGTCGGGGATGTAGACGGTTTCGGCTTCGTTGCCGTCGTCGAAGGCGAACAGCCATTTGCGGGTGCCGTCGGTGGAGAGCAACTCGCGCGCCGCCCGGGGGCGGTGGACGCGGTAATGCTCGGCCAGGCGCGCCTGCATGGTCTTGGAGATGGAGGTCATCTTGGCGAAGTCGGTCTCGCCGCGATTGTACATCCAGTGCCATAGCTGCTTGGCGCGGAACGGCTTTTCGCCGATCGCCGCCATCTCGGCGGTCAGATCCTCGCGGGAAAGGCCGATCAGGTTCTTGCGCTGGTCCATGAGCCACACATAGAGGTGAAGGTTCTTGGCGGCAACCGGGGGCCGCTCACTTCTTCTTCTTGTCTTTGGCCTTGTCCTTGGCCGGTGCGGCCTTGGCGGCGGGCTTTTCCGCCTCGCGCTTGACGCCGCAGGCCTTGTCGATGGCGGCGAGCGCCTTGCCGAAGCCCTTCAGGCTGATGGTATCGGTCACCGCCTTGCCCTTGGCCGGCGTGGCGCGGACGACCGCCGAATTGCCCTTGGCCAGTGCGGCGACGATGTCCTTGTCGGCGTTGGCCTGCTTGCTCCACGCCGAGTCGCCCTTGGAGAAGAAGGCGAACTTCTTGCCTTCGATCGCCAGTTCGGCGTCGCTGTCGGGCTTGAACTGGTACTTTCCGATCAGGCTGACCTCGTTCTTGCTGTTGGCCCGATGGGTGACCGACAGGTGGCTGGGAACGCGGTCCTTGGCGCCACCGTCGGTCTTGGCGGCGGCGGCGATGGCGTAGCAGACCTTGGCGCCCGATTCGCCGTAGGCATAGGCCTGCCAATCGCCGAATTCGCCCAGTCGCTCGGTGGCCGAGGAACTGGTCGCCTTGGCGGCGGCGGGCTTGGCCTTCTTGGCGTCGGCGGCGAAGGCGGTGGCGTTCACCGTCAACAGGACGGCCGCCAACAGGGTGGCACGGCGAAGCAGCATTTCGGTTGACCCCATCGATGCCGGGCATTGGCGGCTGGTTGGGTTAAACCCCGTCCGGCGAGTCGCTGTCAACCATCGAGATGGTGTCGCCGCCCCATACCTTCCGCCCAAAACAAATGCCCGCCGGGGTTTCCCCCGACGGGCAGTTTTATTCGTTCGAGATGAGTTATTGGGCCGATACGCTGCCCTGTTCTTGGACGTTAAGCTCTTAAACCGAAGCCAAAGCCGCGTTCAGCGTGGCGCTGGGGCGCATCGCCTTCGAGGTCTTTTCGACGTCGGGATCGTAATAGCCGCCCATGTCGACCGGCTTGCCCTGGGCGCCGATCAACTCGGCGTTGATCTTTTCCTCGTTCTCGGCCAGCACCTTCGCCAGCGGCGCGAACTTGGCCTGCAACTCCTTGTCCTTGGTCTGGGCGGCCAGCGCCTGGGCCCAGTAAAGCGCCAGGTAGAAATGGCTGCCACGGTTGTCGATCTGGCCGACCTTGCGGGCGGGAGAGCGGTTGAACTCCAGAACCTTGGCGTTGGCTTCGTCCAGCGTGTCGGCCAGCACCTGCGCCTTCGGGTTCTTGTAGGCGGCGGCCAGATGCTCCAGCGACACCCCCAGCGCCAGGAACTCGCCCAGGCTGTCCCAGCGCAGATAGCCTTCCTGCTGGAACTGCTGGACGTGCTTGGGGGCCGAACCGCCGGCGCCGGTCTCGAACAGACCGCCACCCGCCATCAGCGGCACCACCGACAGCATCTTGGCGCTGGTGCCCAGTTCCAGGATCGGGAACAGGTCGGTCAGGTAGTCGCGCAGCACGTTGCCGGTCACCGAGATGGTGTCCTCGCCCTTGCGGATGCGATCGATCGAGAACTGGGTCGCCTCCTCGGGGGTCATGATACGGATGTCGAGACCCTTGGTGTCGTGATCCTTCAGGTACTTCTCGACCTTGGCGATGATCTGGGCGTCGTGGCCGCGCTTCTTGTCCAGCCAGAAGACGGCGGGAGTGCCGGTGGCGCGGGCGCGGCTGACCGCCAGCTTGACCCAGTCCTGAATCGGCGCGTCCTTGACCTGGCAGGCGCGGAAGATGTCGCCGGCCTCGACCGGCTGCTCCAGCAGCACCTTGCCCGAGGTGTCGACGATGCGGACGACGCCGTCGGCGGCAACCTCGAAGGTCTTGTCGTGCGAGCCGTATTCCTCGGCCTTCTGCGCCATCAGGCCGACGTTGGGAACGCTGCCCATGGTCTTGGGATCGTAGGCGCCGTGCTTCTTGCAGTCGGCGATCACCACCTGATAGATGCCGGCGTAGCAGCGGTCGGGGATGACCGCCTTGGTATCGTGCAGCTTACCGTCGGGGCCCCACATCTTGCCCGAATCGCGGATCGTCGCCGGCATCGAGGCGTCGACGATGATGTCGCTCGGCACATGCAGGTTGGTGATGCCCTTGTCGGAATTGACCATCGCGATTTCGGGGCCGGCCTTGTAGGCGGCGGCGATGTCGGCCTCGATGGCGGCGCGCTGGGCTTCCGGCAGCGTGGCGATCTTGGCCAAGAGGTCGCCGAAGCCGTTGTTGACGTTGACGCCGAGCTCCTTGATCACCGCGGCGTGCTTCTCGAACACGTCCTTGAAGAAGACGGTGACGGCGTGGCCGAACATGATCGGGTCCGAGACCTTCATCATGGTCGCCTTCAGGTGCAACGAGAACAGCACGCCCTGCTTCTTGGCATCGGCGATCTGTTCGGCGTAGAAGGCGCGCAGCTTCTTGGTGTTCAGCACCGCGGCGTCGATCACTTCGCCGGACTTCAGGGCCAGCTTGTCCTTGAGAACGGTGGTCTTGCCATCCTTGGCGACCAGTTCGATGCGGACCTCGGTGGCCGCCGCGACGGTGGTCGAGGTCTCGCTGCCGTAGAAATCGCCCGAGGTCATGTGGGCGACGTGCGACTTCGAGTCCTGCGCCCAGGCGCCCATCTTGTGCGGGTTGTTGCGGGCGTATTGCTTGACCGCGGCGGCGGCGCGGCGGTCCGAATTGCCCTCGCGCAGCACCGGGTTGACGGCGCTGCCCAGCACCTTGCCAAAACGCGCCCGGAGTTCCTTCTCGGCGTCGGTCTTGGGGTCCTCGGGGTAGTCGGGGATGTTGTAGCCGTGCGACTGCAGTTCCTTGATCACCGCCTTCAGCTGCGGCACCGAGGCGCTGACGTTGGGCAGCTTGATGATGTTGGCTTCCGGCTTCAGCGTCAGCTCGCCAAGCCGGGTCAGCTCGTCGTCGATGCGCTGTTCGGGCTTAAGATTTTCCGGGAAGTTGGCGATGACGCGCCCGGCCAGCGAAATGTCGCGGGTCTCGACCGAAACGCCGGCCGCTCCGCAGAAGGTCTGGACGATCGGCAGCAGGGAGTAGGTCGCCAGCGCCGGCGCTTCGTCAATCTTGGTCCAAATGATTTTCGCGGTTGTCATTGCTTGTTGATCCCCGAATGAAGCCTGCATATGCGCGTCCGCTGGGGTGCGCCCCGCGGCGTCGTCACGCCGCGCCCGGACAGCGGCGAAAATACCATTCCGCACGCGGAAGGCAAGTTGATTCCCACACCTTAGTGGGGGTAATGGGTGGGGGTGGGGTGGGGCAACTTGGAACAATCCCGATTCGCCGCCGGACTCCCCGATGATTCCTGCCAAGGCGGTCGATCTCCCTTTCCGGCGATGACAGCGTCGGATTTCCCGGCTAGGGTGGCGGGCCCATTTTCAGCCATCGCCTGGTCCCTTGCATCGTTCGCTGCTCCGTCCCGCCGTCATCGCTTCGATCGGTTTCGCCGTGGCCGCCGCCGCCGCCGCGCTGTCGCTTTCGCTCGACCGCGACGAGCCTCCGGATCTGCCGCCGCCGCCGGTGGTGGGGGTTCCGCCGGAGGCCGCCGTCGGCGGCGGACCGCCGGTGGTCGATGTGGTGCGGGTTGGCGTTTCCGGCGACGCCATGATCGCCGGGCGGGCGTCGCCGAAGGCCGAAATCGCCGTTTTCGTCGACGATGTCGAATTGGGGCGCGCCGTCGCCGATGCCGCCGGCGAGTGGGTCTTCGTGCCCGGGCTGCCGTTCGCGGCCGGGGCCTGGCAGCTGCGGTTGCGGCCGGTCGACGGAGACGTCCCGGTGGTTCTGGTGGTGCCGGCTCCCGAAGAGGGCAATCCCTTCGCTTTCAAATCGGCGCCCGGACAGGCCAGCCGACTTCTGCAGTCGCCGGGCATCGGCGACGGGGCGCCGCTGGCCCTGGCGCTGGTCGATCGTGAGCGCGACGGCCGCCTCTATGTCGGAGGCAAGGCCGAGGCCGAGGCGACCGTCCACCTTTATCTCGACAATCGTTTCGTCGGTCGCGTTCGCGCCGACGGTGTCGGCGCCTGGCGGATGGCGTTGAGGGCGCCGCGCCCGGGGGCGCACGCGCTACGTGCCGATCAGGTCGATGCGCGCGGGCGGGTGTCGTCGCGGGTCGAACAGCCCTGGCTGGCTGGTGAGGACGTCGTTCCCCCCGCCGGGCTTGCCGTTCCGGTGCGGGCGGTCAAGGTGGGGGGCGCCGCCTGGTTGGTGGCGCGTCGCCTCGACGACGGTGGCGTCGCCTATGCCATGGTCTATCAGGCGGGGCGCGGCCAAGCGCGTGATCCCGACGTGATCTATCCCGGTCAGGTGTTCAGCGGGCCGACGCCTTGAGTGTTGGCCGCCAGCCCGGCCGTACCGCGCTTTCACCGGGCTTGGCCGTCGCCAGCGGCGGTCGGACGACCTCGGCGATCAGCTCCAGGTAGGGGCGGGCGGGAATCAGGAAAATGGCGGCGGCGGCGACCAGCGCGGTGGCGGTCAGCGGGCGGGCCAACGTGCAGTCGTGGGCCAGCAGGATGCGCCCGCGGCCGACCTTGAACACCGGGCCCAGCACCTGATTGGCTTCGTCGATGATCGCTTGCAGCGCGGCGCGACCGCTCGGCGACTCGGCGGTGAACGGCAGCGGCCCGGCGTCGCCGACGAGCTTCAGCGACAGGATTTCGCCCGAATCCTCGCAGCGGCAGACGAAGCGGAGGTCGGCGTAAGCGAAATCGAATTTGACCGGAGCCAGCTTTCTGGCCAGCGCCCCGGCTTCGGCGGTGACGAAGGCGCCGAGGTCGATGGGCAGCGATTGGCCGCCGAAGACAAGATGCTTTGGTTCCGACATGGCACCGTTCGGGTTTGGGGTCGGCGGCGACCTTACCACGGCGAAGATCGGGATAAAACGATGAACGGAGGGGGGATTACCCTTTCTCCGCAACCGGACTACAATGGGACTTTCGCAAAGGGAGGCGACAGGGTGAAGGTCAAGGAAATTTCGATGGCGCAGTACCTGTGGGTACCCATCCACCGCGAAGGCTGGCCCTTCATCGCCTTGTTCGCGCTGGCGGCGCTCCTGCTGGGGTTGCTGTGGGCGCCGCTGGGCTGGGCGGGGCTGGTGGCGACGCTGTGGTGCGCCTTCTTCTTCCGCGATCCGGACCGGGTCACTCCCACCCGTGCCGGGCTGGTGATCAGTCCGGCCGACGGCCAGGTCTGCATGGTCGGCCCGGCGTCGCCGCCGGCCGAACTGGGCATGGGCGCCGAGCCCCGCATGCGAGTCTCGGTGTTCATGAGCGTGTTCGACGTCCACATCAATCGTATCCCGGTCGATGGCGAGGTGGTGCGGGTGGCCTACAAGCCGGGCAAGTTCCTCAACGCCTCGCTCGACAAGGCCAGCGAAGACAATGAGCGTCTGGGCGTCCTGCTGTCGGTGGCCGGAGGCCGCGAGGTGGCGGCGGTGCAGGTTGCCGGCCTGGTGGCGCGCCGCATCAAGTGCGAGGCGCGCGAGGGAACGGCGGTGGCCGCCGGCCAGCGATACGGTCTGATCCGTTTCGGCAGTCGGGTCGATGTCTATCTGCCCGACGGTGTCCAACCGCTGGTGACCTGTGGTCAGCGGGCCATCGCCGGCGAAACGGTGTTGGCCGATCTCGACGGCGTCGAAGCCGCTCGCGACGGAGAAATTCGCTGATGTTCCGCCGCCGCGCCGCCCGTCGGCCTCCCCGCATTTCCGGGCTGTCGATCAATCGGTTGATTCCCAATATCCTGACGGTGCTGGCGCTTTGCGCCGGTTTGACCTCGATCCGTTTCGGTCTGCATGCCATGTGGGAACAGGCGGTGGCGTCGATCATGTTGGCGGCGGTTCTCGACGGCCTCGACGGACGGGTGGCGCGGCTGCTCCAGGGGACCTCGAAATTCGGTGCCGAACTCGATTCACTGTCGGATTTCGTCTGCTTCGGCGTGGCGCCGTCGATGCTGCTCTATTTCTGGACCATGCAGCAGGCCGGCGGGGCCGGCTGGGCGTTGGTGCTGCTGTTCTCGGTCTGCTGCGCGCTGCGTCTGGCCCGATTCAACACCATGATCGGCCAGCCCGACCTGCCGCCCTACGCCTATAATTTCTTCACCGGCGTGCCGGCACCGGCGGCGGCGGGGGTGGTGCTGCTGCCGATGGTGCTGACCTTCGAGGTCGGTCCCGGCTATTTCGACCGCCCGACCGTGGTGGCGTTGTTCCTGCTGGGCGTGTCCTTCCTGATGGTCAGCAAGGTGCCGACTTTTTCCGGCAAGAAGGTGCGGGTGCCGCATCGCTGGGTGCTGCCGGTGCTGCTGCTGGTCGGCCTGCTGGCGGCGTTCCTGGTCAGCGAACCCTGGCTGACCTTATCCGGTCTGGGGGCGCTTTATCTGGCGATGATCCCGGTCAGCATCCGTTCGTTCCGGCGATTGAAGAAACAGGCCGCCGCCGTGGCCGGCGAGGAAACGCCGCCGCCCAAGGCCGCCTAAGTGCGGAAGCGCACAGTTGCTGGAATGCAACGGTGTGGCACGAACATGGGTGCCAAGCCCTATGGTTGCTTGCCCCATACCGCAGTGCGGCGTAGAAGTAACCTCAATCGCGCGTCGAATTGAATACGAAAGGTTTTTTATTATGCGCAGCGCAAAGGCTCTTCTGCTCGCCGGTCTGATGGTTGCCGGCCTGCCCACCCTGGCTCACGCCCAGTGGTACGTCGGTGCCGACGTTGGCGCCAATTACGTCCCGTCGGCCAGCGTCTCCGGGCTCAACAACACCAACACCGACTACAATGTGGGCCTCGTCGGCCTCGGTCAGGTCGGTTACAGCTACGGCGCCCCCAAGGTCGAGCTTGAGGTTGGCTACCGCACCAATGACGTTGACAAGGTCAATAGCGTCAGCGGCGGCGGTACCGAATCCTCGCTCAGCTTCATGGTGAACGGCCTTTACGATTTCACCCCGGCCTCGAAGTGGCATCCCTTCCTGGGCGCCGGTATCGGTGTCGCCCAGGTCAACAACGACAAGGTCGGCACCAACGGCACGACCACCTATTCGGGCAATGACTGGCGCTTCGCCTACCAGGGCATCGCCGGCATCGGCTACGACTACACCCAGAACTGGATGGTCAAGGCCCAGTACCGCTACTTCGCCACCATGGACAACACGGTCACCGGCACCAACGCCGCCGCCACCCGTGGCGACATCGGCTACCAGAACCACTCGGTTCTGCTCGGCCTGACCTACAAGTTCAACAAGCCGGCGGCGGCCCCGGCTCCGGCTCCGATCCCGGTCGCCGCTCCGGCCCCGGTCCCGGCGGCCAAGCCCGCTCCGGCGCCGATGAAGAACTTCATGGTGTTCTTTGACTTCAACAAGGCCGACATCACGCCCGAGGCCTCGAAGATCATCACCCAGGCGGCCGCCGCCTCGAAGGCGCCGGGTATCACCCGCGTCAACCTGACCGGTCACACCGATCTGGCCGGCACCGACAAGTACAATATGGCGCTGTCGCAGAAGCGTGGCGACGCCGTCAAGGCCGCCCTCATCCGCCAGGGCGTCCCGGCCAACGAGATCTCGGTCGTCGCCAAGGGCAAGTCCGATCCGCTGGTCCCGACCAAGGACGGCGTGCGCGAGCCCCAGAACCGCCGTGTCGAGATCGTCCTGCAGTAACCGACGATCCTGGCGAAATAAGAAAACCCCTCCCGGAAACGGGAGGGGTTTTTGTTTGTGGGCGGCGGTTCGGCGATGTTTGGGGCGCCCCGGGCGGTCACCCGGCCTTCTTCTCGACCTTCTTGGCGACCTTTTTCGTCTTCTTCGCCTCGCCGGCGGCCTCCTTGACCGGGCAGGCCTCACCGCCATAGGGGGCGCCGACCACCTGGGCCGCCAATGTATGGAGGTCGTGGGCGTGGGTGGCGCTGACCTTCTCCATCAGGCGGGCGCGGTCCTCGCAGTAATCTGGGATCGACTGGCTCTTGATCTGCGCCTCGTTGAAGACGCCGGTGGAATAGCGGTCGATGTAGCCGGCGCCCTTGCCGGCGCGGGCGAACAGTGCCCTTAGCTGGTGCGAGTTCTCGATCAGGGCCGGGCGGGCCTTCTCGGCAAAGGCGTTGTAATGGTGCGCGTAGTCGAAATCGCCGCCCTGGCATTTCAGCGCCGCGACATTCAATTCCGCCTGTAACTGGCGAAACTGCAGAGCCGAAACCTCGGAGGGGGTATTGCAGGGCGATTTGGCTTGGGCGAGAGGGACGATGGTGGTCGAAACGGCAAATAGCACGACGGCGGTTAGGCAGCGGCTCACAACATTCCTCGCACGATAAAAGGGGAAGCGGCGCCAGTCTGGGCCGACCTCCGTCAAAGATCAACAAATGCGCATGAGCATCGTCGGCAAGCCGCGGTTCCGGCTCACTGGGCCGGCGACAGGTCGATACCGTATTGGCCGGCAAGATCGTAGGTGTTGCCGTGGACGATGCCGACGCCTTCGGCGATGGCCAGCTTGCGGCGGCGAACGTCTTCGACGAAGGCGGGCTTGCAATCCTCGGCCCGACGGTTGGCGATGATCCGGAGTACCGCGACTTCGTCCGGCGGGGTGGGGCCAAGGGCGGCCATGTCGGTTCGGATGGCGGCCTCGATCGCGGGCGGAATTTCGCCGTTCTGGACGCGGATATCGAACATCAGCGCCACCGCCCGCTGGGAGGTGAGGGCGAAGCGGTGACACATTCCCCGGGCGGCGGCGAACAACGCTTCCGCCGCCTCGACCTCGATCCCCTGATATTCCGGAGTACGGCCGAGCGCCTTGAAGCAGCCTCGCCATGGCTCGTCGACGCGAAAGCGCGGCGCCTGGATCGAGCGGGCCCATTCCATCTGGGCGGCGAGGGGGGCGTCCAGCATGGCGACGAGCTCGGCGTTTCTGGCGCCGAAAACCGCCTCAAGGCGATCCGGGAAGCGCTGGCGCATCGTCCGCAGCAGCGGCTGTAGGCGGCCTTGTCCCAGGCACCATTGCAAGGCACCGAAACTGAGGCCCTGGCCGTCGAAATCGCCGGTGAGGCCGGCGAAGCACTCGGGCGGCGGCGCATCGGTTTCGAACGCCCCGGATAGGGCCAGGCAGCGGAATGCCAACGGTTGGGTTAGAAGCGACGGCGGTTGCGGCGCTTCGCCGAACATCGCCGTCCAGGTCGACGGCCCGACCTGGCCGTCGATCGGCAGCCCTGCCGCCTTCTGGAAGGCGCGGACCGTCCCCTCGGTGCCGCCGCCGAAAATTCCATCCACCGGCCCGGATGACAGGCCCCGGTCCCTCAGAAATTGCTGAATCCGCCCGACTTCGGGTCCCTTCGAGCCGATCTGGTAGATCGCCATCGGTCCGCCCCTGCAACCCGTAACAAGAACGGCATTTTCACATGGACGCTACCATTGATCAATGGCCCGACTCAGGCCGAGCGGGCAAGATTGGGGGTGGTCAGCGGGCGCAGGAAGCTCAGGAATTGCCGGGCGACGGCGTCCCAGGAAAAGCGCTGGGCGTAGGCGCGGCAGGCGTCGGGGGGGATGGCCAATGCCGCTTTGGCGGCGGCGGCGAGGTCGTGGTCGAGGATGCCGACCGGGGCGTCGCCCAGCACGTCGGCCGGGCCGGGGACCGGAAAGGCGGCGACCGGCACACCGGACGCCAGCGCCTCCAGCATCACCAGACCGAAGGTGTCGGTCAGGCTGGGAAAAACGAAGGCGTCGGCGGCGGCGAAATAGCGAGACAGTTCGGTATCACCGTTGGCGATGCGCCAATGTACCTGGGGGAAGCGCCGCATCAATCCCGCCCGCGCCGGGCCGTCGCCGACCACCATCTTGGAACCGGGCAGGTCGAGCGACAGGAAAGCGGGGAGATTCTTCTCGACCGCCACCCGGCCCACATACATGAACAGCGGCCGCGGCAGGTCGACGAAATCCTTGGGCTGCGGATGGAAGATGGCGGTATCGACGCCGTGGCTCCATTCCACCGCGTTGGTGAATCCCCATTCCCCCAACTCGCGGTAGACCGATGGCGATGGGCACATCACCGCCGCCGAAGGCGCGTGGAAGCGGCGGACGATGCCATAGGGCCAGGCCAGCGGCACGCCGGTGCGGGCGCGGACGTAATGGGGAAATTTGGTGTGATAGGCGGTGGTGAAGGGGTGGCCGCGCTCGACGCACCAGGCGCGGGCGGCCCAGCCCAGCGGCCCTTCGGCGGCGATATGGACCGCCTCGGGGGCGAATTCCTCCAGCAGGCGGGACAGCCGTCGTTTCGGCCACAGCGCCAGGGGGATTTCGGGATAGCTGGGGCAGGGAAAGGTGGTGAAGGCCCCCGGCTCGATCACGCCGACCTGATGGCCGAAACGTTCCAAGGTTGCCGCCAGCGTCGCCAACACGCGGACAACGCCGTTGCGCTGAGGGTGCCAGGCATCGGTGACGATGGCGATACGCATGGGCTCGGCTCCAAGTCTGGCCCAATCGGTAGGCGTCGCCGCAAGCGCGGGCAAGTGACAGGATGATGAAACTAAAGATCCACCAACTCGACCTTGGGCGGGTCGCCGCTCTCCGCCAGCAGACGGCCGCCCAGGCGGGCCAGTCGGTCGGCCGCCTCGGTGGCCAGCAGGCTGACGCCACCGGCGGCTCCGGCGGGGGCGGCCAGGCCGTAAGCGGCCAGCAAACCAGCGGCTTCGGCGGCGACGGCCTCGCCGCAATCCACCAGATTGACGGCATCGCCGAGGGCGGCGCCAAGGGCGGGGGCCAGCAGGGGGAAATGAGTGCAGCCCAAGAGCAGGGTGTCGTTACCCGCGCCGTCGGCGAAATGACGGCCGAGGTAATCCTTCACCACCGCCTCGGCGATTGGGCCCTGGGTGAACCCCTCCTCGGCCAGCGCCACGAACAACGGGCAGGCCACCTGGGTGACCCGGGCCTCGGGCCGCAGCGCGCGGATCGCCCGTGGAAATGCCCCAGAGGCGCAGGTGCCCTCGGTGGCGGCGACGACGATGCCGCCGCCCGGCGACCGGGACGCGGCGGCGCGGGCGCCGGCCTCGACCACGCCGACAATCGGCAGGCCGGGGTGGGCGCGCACCAGCGCCTCCAGCGCGTGGGCGGAAGCGGTGTTGCAAGCCACCACCAGCATCTTGACGCGGCGACGCTCCAGGAAGCGCGCCGCCTGAAGCGCGTAGCGCGCTACCGTCTTCGATGTTTTGGTGCCGTAAGGCTGGCGGGCGATATCGCCAAGGTAGAGCAGATGCTCGGACGGCAGCCGCCGCCGCAACGCCGCCGCCACCGTCAGGCCGCCGACGCCCGAATCGAAGACGCCGATCGGCAGGTCGAGGCGGGAGCGCGAAGGAAGCGGCACGGCAAAATTTCCCGGACGGCAGGTCATGACGGCGGCGCACCTTACTCCGCCAAACCGATATCGGCAACCGCACCGCTGATAATCAAGGTTGTACTTAATGGCCCGCCAATCGTCGGTGCGGTGATTCCTTCGAGCATCGACGTAAAATGTGGGCGGATTTGGCGATGGCTTTGTTGAACTTGGCCGGTGCGCCCAAATGGCTTATAACATTTTGAGGAATATGTGCGGTTTGGTTGGGCGGACCAGCCAAGGAGCGGGAAGGGGACGCGGCGAGTGCGGATCGCTGGGGTTGTCGCGCAAGGATACCGGACCCGGCCGTCCGCCCCATCTCGGCCGGCGGGGGGACGGGAATGACGAGATTCCTGGCCCGCAAGGTGGCGGCGACGTTGCTGCTGATCCTGTTCTGCACGGTGGCGATCACCAGCTTCTTCACCTATTCCCGGTTGGAAAGCGTGCTGTCGTCGCTGGTCGAATCGCGTTACGGCGTCCTGTTGTATTCGGTCAAGCACGACGTCGAGGCTCGGCTGAACCTGGGCTTTCCGCTGAAGCAGCTGCGCTCGATCCAGGATGGCATCGACCGTGAGAAGCCGAGCGAACCCGATATTCTCGACATCGAGGTCTTTGACGCCAGGGGCGAGGTGCTGTTCGACACCGATCGCGGCGGTATCGGCACCATGGCGCCGGTCGAATGGGTCCGTTCGGCCGCCGCGGGCGGCGCCCTGTTCTCGCACGGCGACGATGACGCCCGCGCCGTTGGCCTGCCGCTGATCAACAGCCTGGGGCAGGTCGAGGGTGCGGTGGTGTTGCGCTACCCGGCCGGCTATCTCGACGAGCAATTGTCGCCGGTCATCGCCCAATTGGCCAAGGAGGGGGGGCTTCTTCTTTTGGCGGCGGCGCTGGCGGCCCTGCTGGGTTCCTATCTGCTGTTCCGGCCGGTCGGCGACAGCCTGACGGCGATGGAGGCAATTCTCGACACGCCACCCGAGGAGCGCTTCGCCGGCCTTGATCCCGATGCCTCGTTCGAGGAACGCTTCACCGCCTTCGCCGCCAAGACGCGCGAGGCCATGGACCACATGCGCGACGCCGCCCAGGACGTCGAGCGTTTGGACAGGCTGCTCTGATCATGGCGATACGTCTCGATGTCACCACCCCGTTGCTGGTGCGCCTGATGGCGCTGGCGGTGCTGGTGCTGGTGCCGGCGATGGCGCTGTTGTCGTTTTCCTCGCTCGATCATTTCGAGCGGGGTTTGGCGCCGGAATTCAATCGCAAGGCCGTCGCCGTCGGTCATGACCTCAGCGACGATTTCGAGCGCGCCGTCGCCTATGGCATTCCGCTCGACGGACTGGTTGGCGTCCAAGAGTTCCTGGCGCCGGCGCTCGAGGCCAACGCGGAACTGCGCTACATCGCGGTGTCCGACGCCGTCGGCAAGGTGCTTTACATTCTGGGCGCCGCCGCCGGCGATCTCGAACCCTATTACCGTGGTGCCGATGCCGAGAAAATCGCGGCCGGGCAGGCCGTCGTTTTCGGTGATTATGTCGATGTCGCCGTTCCCCTGATGGTGAAGGGGCAATTGGTCGGCCGGCTGCATGTCGGCATGGATGCCGGATACCTGCGCCACCGCTTCGCCGAGATGCTGACCGATGTCGGCGTGGTGATGGTGGTGTCGCTGCTACTGGGCTTCGAGATCCTGTTGTTCGTGGTGGTGGTCAACGTTAGTGGGCCGCTGGGACAGGCCGGCCGCGTTTTCGAGCGGGTCGAGCGTGGTGACTTCGCCCATCTGGCCTGGGTCGCCTCGCAGGACGAGGTCGGCCGTTTCCTGCGGCGGATCAACGCCTCCATCCGCGCCGCCGACGATTTCTTCCGACGGCTGATGGCCTATATCGACGAGGTCAAGTCGGCCCATTTCGAGCCGAGTGTGGTCGAACAGGTGGCGTTGATCGAGGCGCGGGTGAAGTTCCTTTTCCGCTTCAACGCCAAGGGCGCCCCCGAACCGGTGTTCGAGCGCCATGCCGTCGATGTGCGGCTGGCGTTGTTCCTGTTCGTCTTCGCCGAGGAATTGTCGCGTCCCTTCCTGCCGTTGTTCATCCGCACCCTTCCCGGCCAAGTTCCGTGGCTTTTTCCCGAGATGGCGATGGCGGTGCCGATCGCCGTCTTCATGGCCTTCATCGCCGTGGCCTCGCCGTGGGCCGGGGCGATCACCGAACGGCTGGGGAGCCGGCGGGTATTCCTGGTCGGATTGGTGCCGGCGGTGCTCGGCTTCGTCGGCGCCGGGCTGGCTTCCAGCGTCGCCGAGATGGTGGTGGCGCGCGCCGCCACCGGATTCGGCTACGCGCTGATCACCATGGCGGCGCAGGGCTATATGGCCCGTTCGATTCGCAGCAGGGCCCGGACCCAAGGCCTGGGACTGTTCGTTGGCGCGGTGCTGACCGCCAGCGTTTGCGGCATGGCGCTGGGCGGTGTTCTGGTTGACCGCGTCGGCTTTGAAAACGTCTTTTTCACCGCCGCCGGCATCGCGGTGGTTTCCGGCTTGCTGGCCCATCGATTGCCCGATCCGCCGGAAGAGCGCCGCGACGTCGCCACGCCTGGATTCGGCGATCTGGTCGAGTTGCTCAAGAATTGGCGATTCTCGATGCTGATGGTGTTCGCCGCCATGCCCGCGAAGCTGGCGCTGACCGGCGTGGTGTTCTTCCTGGTGCCGTTGTCGATGGCGGATCAGGGACTGGGCTTCGGCGACATCGCCCGCGCCCTGATGGTCTATGCGGTGACGGTGGTGGCTCTGGCGCCCCTGGTTTCCCGCTTGGCCGATCGCACCGGCTGGCGCGCCGGGCTGGTGGCGTTGGGCGGCCTGATCGGTGGTGTCGGTCTGCTGGCGCCGCTGATCGGGCCGGGGCCGATCCCCTTGCTGGTGGCGTTGTTGTGCCTCGGCGTTTCTCAGGGACTCGCCGCATCGACCCAATTGGCGGTGATTCCCGATATCTGCTGGATCGAATGTCGGACCATGGGGCAGACCAACGTCTTCGCCCAGGTGCGCCTGCTGGAGCGGTTCGGTTCGGTGGCGGGCCCCTTGCTGGCGGCCGCCTTGGTGCCGTTCGTCGGCTATAGCGGGGCGATCGCCGCGCTCGGCACCCTGGTGGTGGCCATGGCGGTGATCTTCGCGCTGGCTTCGCTCAGTTTCGGGTCGGGGCCCCACATCAGCAGCGAGGAGGGGGCATGACGATCCGCCGCCTGTTCGCCATTGTCCTGCTCGCCACCGGCGTTTTGGCCGCCGCGCCGGCCTTCGCCGAGGACGCGGCCAAATCCCCGCAGCGCCCCTTCCGCATTTACATGGCGCTGTGGCGCGGATGGGAGGAGGCCGCCCAGGGCTTCCAGGACTATTTCGCCAATCAGGGTATTCCGGTCGAACTCATCGTCCGCGACGCCGGACAGGATCGCGCCAAGCTTCCCGACTTCGTCGCCGAGGCCAAGCGCCTGAATGTCGACCTGGTCTTCACCTGGGGGACGACGGTGTCGCTGGATATGCTTGGCGGTGGGTTGGACGTCGATCCGGCCAAGCACATCACCGCCATCCCGGCGGTCTTCGCCATCGTCTCGCAACCGGTGGCGGCCGGCTTGGTTCCGGACATGGCGTCGAGCGGCCGCAACATCACCGGAACCAGTTATCTGGTGCCGGTCGAAACGCAGATGAACTTGATGCAATCGTACCGGCCGTTCCGCAAGCTCGGCATGGTCTACAATCCGCTCGAGCGCAATTCGCTGGTGGCGATCGACGAGATTTCGGCGGTCGGCCGTCAGATGGGATTCGAACTGAAGTCCATTCCGGTCGATGTCGATGGCGGTCGGCCCCTGGCCGCCAGCATTCCGGCCAAGGTCGCCGCGCTCAAGGATGCCGGTGCCGAGATGCTCTATATCCCCCCAGATACCTTTCTCAACGTCAATCGGGAAATCCTGACCGGGGCGGCGCTTGAGCGAAAGCTGCCCAGCTTCGCCGCCGCCGAGAACCCGGTGAAGGATTCAAAGGCGTTGTTCGGCGGTGTCTACCGCTATTACACGGTGGGCCAGTTGACCGGTTTGAAAGCCGCCGAGATCCTGGTGCGGGGCAAGGCGCCCGCCGAGATTCCCATCGAGCCGCCGAAGAAGCTGTCGATCATCCTCAACATGCCGGTGGCCAGGCAACTTGGCATCTACCCGCCGATGAAGCTGCTCGGGATCGCCGAAGTGATTGATCCGGCCAAGGATAAATGACAATGGCCGAGCCCCTACGCATCATCATCTGCACCAAGCGCGATCTGATCGGCTGCTTGATCCTCAACCAGCTGCTGCCGCGCCTCGCCGGCTGTGACCTGCGCGTGCTGCTCTCCAACAAGACCCGGCCCGCCGAGGGCGCGGTCGCCGAACTGGCCGAGATGAAGTTCCTCGAGCGCGATCTGCCGCTCGACACTATTTTCCCAATGGTCGATGCGCTGGGCGGCGGTGGTCGGTTGGCGACCTTCCAGGGGCTGGCGAGGCGCTTCGACCTGACGGTGGACGTGGTGACCGGCATCAACACGCCCGAGAGCGAGGAATTGGTGCGGGCGTTTCGGCCGGACGCCATCATCTCGATCCGCTTTTCCCACATCTTCAAACGCCGAATCTTCGACATCCCACGCTTCGGCACCTTCAACGTTCATCCCGGGGCGCTTCCCCGCTATGCCGGATTGTTCGCGCCGTTCCATTGCATGCTCGACGGCGCGCCGAGCATCGGCGCCACCCTGCACCGTGTCGATGACGGCATCGATACCGGGCCGGTGGTCGGTATCGGCCATCTGCCGATCGATCCGGCGCGATCCCTGCTGTGGCACGTGGCCAACGCCTATTGGCCGGGGCTTGAGCATTTCCTGAGAATGGTCGACGCCTGGCAATCCGGTGGCGCCGTCGAGGCGATGGCGCAGGATTTCAGCCATCGCCTCTATCGGTCGATGCCCGACGCGGCGACCTTCGCCGATTTCCGGGCCCGTGGCTTCAAGCTGTACGATCCCGCCCAGTATGCCGAGCTTCTTGCCGGCTTCCTGCCGCCCGGTTTCGGTGTCGGGACGGTGACGATTCCCAAAGTGACGGAGGCGCCATGCTCTTACGCACGCGCGTAACCGTCATCGTCTTCATCACGTACGCCTTGATGGTGGGCGGCCTGGTTTTCGCCGGGCTGAAGAACGAGGAGCTTGCCAACCAGCGCTACACCGAAGCGACCCTGAACGGGCAGGATATCTTCTGGCGCAAGCTGGTCGAAAACACGTTGCAGCGTCTGGACGCGGCGGCCTCCACGCTTGGCGCCAACACCGACGTCGCCGCCGCGGCCACCCGCCGCGATCCCGCCTCTCTGCGCGAGGCGATCGCCGCGTCGGTCGAGCAGTTGACCCGGCGGGCGGCGGTGCTGCGCGTCGAGGTGGTCAGCCGCGAATCCGAATTGCTGTATTCCTCGCAGGGATCGCTGTTGGAGGCGCCGCTCGCCGACGCGGGGACCGTGCAAGGCGTGGTCGAGACCGGCAAGGTCCGCGGCGGCATCCTGCAGGGTACCGAGAACGGCTTTACCGCCGCCGTGTCGCTGCCGCTGTTCGATTCCGAGGGCACCGTGGTGGCGGTCGCCACCGTTGCCGCCGGGCTCCAACCGCCACTCGCCGAATTCAAGGCCTCGACCGGATCCGACATCTTCCTGGTTGACCGTACCGGGCGGCTGGCCATGGGGTCCGATGTCGAGCTGTGGCGCCACTTCAATGGCCAGTTCTCGGTGCGCAAGGCGCGCATGGAAAGCTGGCCGGTAAACAAGCGCTCGTACTCGGTGGTGGTGCTGCCGCTGCATGACGGCGACGACCATGTCATCGGCGCCCTGGTGACGGCGCGCGACTTCACCGAGACCCAGGCGCGCCAGGACCTGATCCGCCGGGTCGCGTTCGGGGTGGTGGGTGGCTTCTTCGCCCTGGTTCTGCTCGGCTTTTACGTCTATCTCCGCCGCTCGTTCCGGCCGCTCGACGAGGCCATCCGAGTGCTGAACGCGCTGTCGTCCGGCGACACCTCGGTGCAGCTCGAAGTCAGCAACGACAAGGACGAGATCGGCCGCATCGCCCGTACGGTCGGCGTCTTTCGCGACAACGCGGTCAAACTGGACATGATGGAGGAGCGGCGCGAACGCCAGCGCCGCCGCCAGGAATTGTTCATCCGCCTGCAGATGCGCAAGCTCTCCGAAATGCTGGAGGCGGACGCCCGCGCCGCCATCCTCGCCGATTTGGCCGATATCGAGGCGATGGCCGGACGGGGCGGCGCCGCCGCCGGCGACCGTGGCGAAATCGAGGTGCTGGCCAAAGCCTTCCAGACCATGTCGGACCGCATTCGCGAGCAGCACGAGAACCTGCAGGCGCTGATCGCCGAGCGAACCAAAGACGTCGAGGTGCTGAAGGAGGCCTTGCGCACCCGCGATCAGCTGGCGCTGCTGCGCCAGGAACTGGATTTCGCCCGCGAATTGCAGCTGTCGTCGCTGCCCCAGATCTTCCCGCCCTTCCCCGACCGCGACGAATTCCAGATCCACGCGGCAATGGTTCCGGCCAAGGAGGTCGGCGGCGATTTCTACGATTTCTTCCTGATCGACAACCACCATCTTGGCTTCGTCATCGGCGACGCTTCGGGCAAGGGCGTGCCGGCGGCGATGTTCATCGCCATCACGCGCAGCCTGATCAAGGCGGTGGCGCCGTTGTCGGCGACGCCGGGCGAATGCCTGGCCTTCGTCAACACCATGCTGGCGGTCGACAATCCGCAGCTGCTGTTCGCCACGGTTTTTTACGCGGTGATCGACCTGCGTTCGGGCGAGGTCGCCTTCTGTAATGCCGGCCATCCGCCGCCCCTGGTGCTGCGTGGGAACGGCACGGTTGACGCCATCCGCGACGTCTCAGGTGTGGCCTTGGGCGTGGTCGAGAATTTCGATTACGAAAACGGCAGCTTCCGCGTCGAAGTCGGCGACGGCCTGTTGATCTATACCGACGGCGTCACCGAGGCGACCGACGCGGAAAATCGTCTGTTCGAGGAAAGTCAGCTGATTAAGATCGCCGCCGGTCTCGCTGGCCTCGAACCGTCCGAGGTGATCGCCAGGGTCCAGACGGCGGTTGAGGCCTTCGTCGGCGACGCGCCGCAATTCGACGACATCACCATGTTGGCGATCCGCTACGACCACGCCTCGACCGACACCGCCGGCGCCCCCATCCTCACCCGCAAGCTGATGCTGACCGGGTTCAAGCCGTCCGAGGACGAGGGCGAACCGGAAGGGGTGGACGAAGCGGCGCCGTCGAACCAGGCGCCGCCAGGGACGCTCGAGGTGGTCATCGTCAACGAACGCAGTGAATTGGAGCGGCTGGCGGTGCAGGCCGAAAAGTTCATCGCCGCCCACCAAATTCCGGAAAAGCTGGGGTTCAGTCTCAACCTCTCCTTGGACGAATTGATCACCAACATCATCTCTTATGGCTATGACGACACCGCGCGCCATGAGATAAGGATCACATTCAGCGTCGAGGACGGTTTCCTGGTGACGGAAATCGTCGATGACGCCAAGGCTTACAATCCCTTTACCGAGGCGCCGGAACCGGATCTCGACGCCGAGGTGGTCGATCGGCCGATCGGCGGTTTGGGGGTGTTTTTGGTCAAGGAATTCATGGACCGGGTTTCCTACGCCCGGGAGGACGGTCGCAACATCGTCAAGTTGTGGCAGAACTGCGAGAAGGAAGTCTGACGAAATGGAAATCCAGGAAGAGACCGTCGGCGACGCCACGATCCTCGTGCCGCTCGCCCGCGTCGATAGCGCCACCGCCAAGGCCTTCGAAGCGCGGGTGATCGCCGCCATCGGCGCCGGTTCCGCCAGGATCGTGATCGACTTTTCCCATCTCGACTATATCTCCAGCGCCGGCTTGAGAGTGGTGCTGGTCGGGGCCAAGATGACGCGCGCGCCGCGCAAGTTCGCCCTATGCGGCATGAAACCGCAAATTCGGGAGGTGTTCGACGTCTCGGGCTTCTCCAAGATCCTCGCCATCTTCGCCGACCGCGCCGCCGCCTTGGCCTGATCGCCCACCCGGCGGAGGGCTCGGCCCCCGCCTCAGTCCTCGTGGGAGCCGCGCCGGCCGATCGGCACGTCGCGATGGATATAGGCGCTCATCACCAGACCGAAGCCGAACAGCAGCGACAGCATGGCGGTGCCGCCGTAGGAGATCAGCGGCAGCGGCACGCCGACCACCGGCACCAGCCCCATCACCATCGCCGTGTTGATGAAGAAATAGAGGAAGAAGGTGGTGGTTATCCCCAGCGCCACCAGCCGGCCGAAGTGGCTGCGGCAGCGAAGCGCGATGGCGTAGCCGTAGGCCACCAGCAGGACGTAAAGGGCCAGCAGGAACAATCCGCCCATCATTCCCCATTCCTCGGCGAACATGGTGAAGATGAAGTCGGTCTGCTTCTCGGGCAGGAAGTCCAGCCGGCTTTGGGTGCCCTGCATGAAGCCCTTGCCGAGCAGCCCGCCCGAGCCGAGCGCGATCTTCGACTGGGTGATGTGATAGCCAGCACCCAGGGGGTCCTCGTCCGGATTGAGGAAGATGACGAGGCGCTTTTTCTGATAATCGTGCAGGAAGTTCCAGGCTACCGGCACCACCGCCATCCCGCCCGCGATCAGAACGCCGAATTTCCATAGCCGCACGCCGGCCATGAAGAACATCGCCCCCGACGACATCATCAGCATCATGCCGGTACCGAGGTCGGGCTGCTTGAGCACCAGGCCCACCGGCGCCAACACCATCACCAGGGGCGGGATCAGGAACAGCGGACGTCCGACCTCTTGATAGGTGGCGCCGTGGAAATAGCGGGCCAGCGACAGCACCAGGGCGATCTTCATCAGTTCCGAAGGCTGCAGCTGGATGAAGCCAAGGTCGATCCAGCGTTGCGCCCCCATGCCGATGGTGCCTCGAATCTGCACCGCCACCAGCAGCACCATGGCGATCAGATAAAGCGTATAGGCCTGGCGCATCCAGAAGCGGATATCGACCAGCGCCACCGCGAACAGGATGGCCATGCCCATGGCGAAGCGCACCATCTGCTTCAACGCCCACACCTCGATCTGGCCGCGGGCGGCCGAATAGAGGGTGGCGAAGCCGACGCAGGCGACGGCGGTGATCAGCAGCACCAGGCTCCAGTTGATTTGCCAGATCTTGTCGCGCCAACCCATCTCGGTCTTGTTTAGGCGCGACGACAGGCGGGGATTGGGGCGCAGCATCAGGTTCGTCCCTCGACCCGGGCGCGTTCCCGTTTCTGCACCTCGATCATGATGTCCCGCGCGATGGGGGCCGCCACCACCGAGCCGCCGCCGCCGTGCTCGACCACCACGGCGATGGCCCAGCGCGGCGCCTCCTCGGGGGCGTAGGCGACGAACAGGGCGTGGTCGCGTTCCTTCCAGGGCAGTTCGTCGTTCTTCTTAACGCCGGTGTCGCGCTCACGCATGGTGATGCGGCGCACCTGGGCCGAGCCGGTCTTGCCCGACAGCCACATTCCCTCCTGCTCGATGCGGGCGCGGTAGGCGGTGCCGCCAGGCTCGTTCGAGACCGCGAACATACCCTTGCGCACCAGCCCCAGCGATTGCCGCGACACCTCGCAGGACGGCCAGCTGGGCTGGCCGCGGGGCTGCGCCTCCTGGCGGACGATGTCGTCGCGGGCGACGTGGGGGACGACGGCGAGGCCGCCATTGGCGATACGGGCCACCATCGTGCACAGCTGCATCGGCGTCGCCAGGCAATAACCCTGGCCGATGCCGTTGATCAGGGTTTCGCCGGGATGCCAGGGCTGCCCCAGCACCGCCTTCTTCCAATCGCGATTGGGGATCAGGCCCGGCTTCTCGCCGGGCAGATCGACGCCGGTCAACCCGGACAGGCCGAAGCGCAGCGCCATGTCGTGGATGCGGTCGACGCCGACGCGCCGCGCCACCTCGTAGAAATAAACGTCGCAGGAATTCTTGAGGCCGTTGACCAGGTCCATCGACCCGTGTCCGCCCTTCTTCCAGCAGTGGAACTTGATGTTGCCGAGTTGCATGTGGCCGGGGCAGAAAACGTGCATGTCCGGCGTGATCGAATTGCTTTCCAGCGCCGCCAGCGCCACCACCAGCTTGAAGGTCGAGCCCGGCGCGAACGTGCCGGCGATGGCCTTGTTGGTCAGCGGCGAGCGCGGATTGGTCGACAGGTCGTTCCATTCCGGGCCGGTCAGGCCGCGATTGAAGGCGTTGGGGTCGAAAGAGGGGGTCGAGGCCATCACCAGCACCGCGCCGGTGTGGATGTCCATCACCACCGCCGCGGCGCTCTCGTCGCCCAGGCGCTGGGCGGCGTATTCCTGTAGGCGCAGATCGAGCGTCAGCGCCAGCTCGACGCCGGGCTCGCCCTCCTTGCGCTCCAATTGCTTGATGACGCGGCCGACGGCGTTGACCTCGGTCTTGAGATTGCCGCTTTTGCCCCGCATGGCCAGGTCGTAGATGCGCTCGACTCCGGCACGGCCGATGCGGAACCCGGGCTGCTCCAACAGCGGATCGTGCTCGCCCTGAAGGTCGGTCTCGGACGGTGTCGCCACGTAGCCGAGGATATGGGCGCCCAGGTGCTCCAGCGGGTAGAAGCGCATCTGGCCGACATCGATATCGACGCCGGGCAGGTCGCGGGCGTTGACCTCGACCCGCGCCACCTCTTCCCACGACAGGTTCTCGCGCACCAGGATGGGCACGAACGAGCGCCGCCGCCGCACGTCCTTGTGGATGCGTTGGCGGTCGCCCTCGGAAAGCGGGATGATCTGCGACAGCAGATCGAGGGTGTAGTCGATGGAGTTGGTCCGTTCGGGTACGATCAGCACCCGGTAGTTATGACGGTTGACCGCCATGGCGATGCCGTTGCGGTCGAGGATCAGGCCCCGCTGGGGCACGATCATGGTGTTGCTGACGCGATTGCCCTCGGCCTGAAGGCGGAACTTCTCGGCCTCCAGCACTTGCAGGTAGTACATGCGCGCCGCCAGGGCGCCGACCAGCACCGACTGGCCGCCGGCCAGCATCATGGCGCGGCGGCTGAACATCTTGGCCCGATCATTGTCGTGATACATGGACCTTGCCTAAACGTCCTTAAGGAACGCCATCTGCGTCCGTGCCAGGGTCCAGGTCAGCAGCGGGAACAGGCCAAGCGTCGCCAGGTACTCGAACATCACCGGCGCCGGGTCGCTGGCGTGGTGGCGGATCACGCCGACCAGCAGCCACGACAGGCCCAGCGCGGCGCCGGCCAGCAGGGCGAAGGACCACCAGGCGACCATGAAGGTCTTGGCCAAAAAGAAGCGCCGCTGCGACACCGTCACCCCTTGGACCATCAGCAGCACCAGGGCGTTGACACCCAAGGGCGAGCCGGAAACGATGTCATGCAACAGGCCAAGGGCGAAGGCGGCCCAGGCGGGCAGCAAATCGGGCCGGTAGATCGCCCAGTAATAGACGCCCATCAGCGGCAGCATCGGGGTGATGCCGGCGAAGCCCGAGAAGCGGGTGGGAATGGCGGTCAGCAGCAGTAGGGTGAGGGTGACGCTGAAGGGAACGAAATGGCGAAGCCAGGTGTCCATCCGCACCCAGGGCGAAGGCTTCAATTCTCTGCCCCTCCACGGCGGCGGCTGGGCGGCGGCGGAGGCGGCTTGTCGGTGAAGGGCAGGATGCCGCCAAGGCCGTAATCGACCACCGCCACATAATCCAGATCGTAGCGATGGACGTAGGGTTCGATGCGGGCGGTGCCATCGGTCACCGAGGCGACGACACCAACCGGCAGGCCGGGCGGGAAGGCGGCGCCGGACGACGAGGTCACCACCCGGTCGCCGACTTGGATGTTGGGGCTGCCGGCGACGTAGCTGAGCTTCGGTCGATCCTTGTTGTCGCCCGACAGGATGGCGCGGGTGCGCGAGGATTCGACCATTACCGGCAGATGGGCGTTGATGTCGGTCAGCAGCAGCAGCCGCGACGAGCGATCGCCGACATCGACGATGTAGCCGACCAGGGTCTCGCCCGACAGCACCGCCTGCCCCTTACGGACGCCGTCCCGGGCGCCGGCGTTGAGCAGCATCGACTGGCCCAACGCCGAGTCGAGGTCGCCGATGACGCGGGCGGTGATGAAGGCGGGGTCGGGGTCGGGCACGAAGTTCAACTGCTCGTGCAGGACGGCGTTCTCGTTCTGCATGCGCCGAGCCACCGTTTCCCAATGCTGGAGGCGCAGGTTTTCGGCTTTCAGGCGGGCGTTCTCGGCCCGAAGCGCCGCCAATTCGCGGACGTGCTCGACAATTTCGGCCACCGCCGAGGCGGGGCGCGCCATGACATCAAGGATGGGCGCCAGCCCATCGACCACCATGACGCGGGTGCGCTCGATCAGAAGGATGTCGGCCTTGCCGAGAATCATCAGCAGGAAGGCGGCGGCCACCAGGGAAAGAAAGGCGAAACGATGAGCCACCAGCCGCAACGTGGCCAGGCGCCCAACCGCTCCTGAAAGCTTGCCCCTCATCGATCCCTCGTTTCCGGGTGCGACCGCCGGGAAAGGCGGCCGCCGGAAGAATCCTACAACACGTCGCCGACGAATTACTAGTACATGCTAGTCAAGACGTTCTTCAGCTTGGGCATTTCTTCCAGCGCCCGGCCGGTTCCCAGCGCCACGCAAGACAAAGGGTCGTCGGCGATGGAGACCGGCAGGCCGGTGGCGTGGCGCAGAACATAGTCGAGGTTCGACAGCAGGGCGCCGCCGCCGGTCAGCACGATACCCTTGTCGACGATGTCGGCGGCCAGTTCCGGCGCGGTGTGCTCGAGCGCCACCTTGACCGCCTCGATGATGGCGCCGACCGGTTCGGCCAGGGATTCGGCGATCTGCCGCTCACTGACGACCAGTTCCTTCGGCACGCCGTTCATCAGGTCGCGGCCCTTGATCTCCATGGTACGGCCTTCGCCGTCCTCGGGCGGGCAGGCCGAACCGATTTCCTTCTTGATCCGCTCGGCCGAGCCTTCGCCGATCAGCAGGTTATGGTTGCGGCGGATATAGGCGATGATGGCTTCGTCCATCTTGTCGCCGCCGACACGCACGCTACGCGAATAGACGATGCCGCCCAGCGACAGCACGGCCACCTCGGTGGTGCCGCCGCCGATGTCGACCACCATCGATCCGGTCGGTTCGGTCACCGGCAGGCCGGCGCCGATCGCCGCCGCCATCGGTTCCTCGATCAGGAAGACCCGGCGCGCGCCGGCGCTTTCCGCCGATTCCTGGATGGCGCGGCGCTCGACGGCGGTGGAACCAGACGGCACGCAGACGATGACCAGCGGGCTGGCGAAGCTGCGGCGATTGTGAACCTTGCGGATGAAGTGCTTGATCATCTCCTCGGCGACTTCGAAGTCGGCGATGACGCCGTCGCGAAGCGGGCGGATGGCCTGGATGTAGCCGGGCGTGCGGCCCAGCATCATCTTGGCCTCGTCGCCGACGGCGAGCACCTTCTTCTTGCCCTTTTCCTCGGCGATGGCGACCACTGACGGTTCGTTGAGGACGATACCCCGACCCTTGACATAGACCAGCGTATTGGCGGTCCCAAGATCGATCGCCATGTCCGCGGACATCCAACCCGTCAGTTTAGAAAGCATAATCCCTCACTATCAACATCCAGCGTTGCCGTTCGACGCCGCCAGGAGTCCATCCCCGACAATCGTCCATGTTCCTCTTAGAGGCGAGCGTGTGCGGCTTTATATCAGGCCGGAACGTCCGCCGGAGCGGTTTTTTGCCGCTTGACCAAAAGTTTGTTCAGCGCGTTCAGATAGGCGCGGCACGAAGCCACCATGGTGTCGGTGTCCGAGCCCTGCCCTTGAACGGTTTTGCCGTCCTCCTCCAGGCGCACCGTCACCTCGGCCTGGGCGTCGGTACCCTGGGTCACCGCGTGCACCTGATACAGCTGCAATCGCGATTCGTGGGGGACCAGCGCCTTGATGGCGTTGAAGGTGGCGTCCACCGGCCCGTCGCCGGTGGCCTTGGTGGCCTTGATTTCGCCGTCGATCTCAAGCTCCAGGTCGGCCTTGGGCGGGTTATGCTTGGTGCCGCACAGGATTTCCAGCGAATGCAGCTTGATGCGGGCATGGCCGCGCACCACCGCGTCATCGACCAGGGCCAGGATATCTTCGTCGAATATGTCCTTTTTGCGATCGGCGACGTCCTTGAAACGGGTGAAGGCGTCCTCGACCGCCGCTTCGTCCAGTTCGTAGCCCAAATCCTTCAGCTTGGCCTTGAATGCGGCGCGGCCGGAATGCTTGCCCATCACCAAGTTCGAGCGGTTCAGCCCGACCGATTCGGGGGTCATGATCTCGTAGGTCTGGGCATGCTTGAGCACGCCGTCCTGATGGATGCCCGATTCGTGGGCGAAGGCGTTCTTGCCGACCACCGCCTTATTGGGCTGCACCGGGAATCCGGTGATCGCCGAAACCAGCCGCGAGGCGCGGGTGATGTGCTCGGTCTTGATGTTGCTGACATAGGGCATGCGGTCGTGGCGCGTCCGCAGCGCCATGATGATCTCTTCCATCGCCGCGTTGCCGGCGCGCTCGCCCAGGCCGTTGACGGTGCATTCCACCTGACGGGCGCCGCCGGCCACCGCCGCCAGCGAATTGGCCACCGCCAATCCAAGGTCGTTATGGCAGTGGACCGAGAAGATCGCCTTGTCGGAATTGGGGACCCGCTCGATGACGTTCTTGAAGATCGCCGCGTATTCCTCGGGGACCGCGTAGCCGACGGTGTCGGGAATATTGATGGTGCCGGCGCCGGCCTTGATCGCGGCCTCGACGCAGCGGCAAAGGAAGTCGGGATCGGTACGTGAGCCATCCTCGGCCGACCACTCGACGTCGTCGACCAGATTGCGGGCCAGCGCCACCGATTCGGTCACCTTCGCCAACACCTTTTCGGGCTCCATCTGCAGCTTGTACTTCATGTGCAGCGGCGAGGTGGAGATAAAGGTGTGGATGCGGCCTCGGGCCGCCGGCTTGACCGCCTCGGCGCACCGTTCGATGTCGCCCTTGGTGGCGCGGGCCAGGCCGCAGATGGTGGCGTCCTTGACCAGTTTGGCCACCGCCTGCACCGCCTCGAAATCGCCGTTCGAAGCGATGGGAAAGCCGGCCTCGATGACGTCGACGCCCATTTCCTCGAGAAGCAGGGCGATCTTGACCTTCTCCTCGAGATTCATCGAGGCGCCGGGCGATTGCTCGCCGTCGCGAAGGGTGGTGTCGAATATGATGATGCGCTTGGAATCCATCTCGTCGCTCATGTGCCGGGGCCTCCCACTCTCCACCTGCCAACGCGGTGTGGCCGTCATCCCCGGTCGTTCATCGGATATTAAAGGGAAGGTCGTTGAGGAATGATCAAGAACGCCGAGAATGGAACCGTGAATTCTCAGATAAATTCCCGACGGTGTTATAGGAAGTCCAAGTCGCCCATCCTTGTCAATGGGCCAGTGGGCGGAGCGGAAGAGGGCGTGCCGAAAACAGCGACGGGGCGAAAGATTCGCCCCGTCCGTCATTCACCGCGATGGCCGAAGCTTGCTCCGGGGGGAGCCGGCTACCTTTTCAGCACCACGTCGAAATAGCCGATGATGTAGTCCTCGACGTCGAACGGTGCGCTCGGCGGCGCGAAGTTTCGGCCTTGAGCGGCGTCTTCGGCGCCAACGCGGAAATATGACGTCTTTCCGGCGTGCCCGCCGTTGCCAAGGTCGGAGCGGGTCGTTCCGTCGATCGAGGAAAATTTGGACATGGCCGGCACCCTTTCACGCCAATCGGTCTTTGCCCCACCCGAATGGGACATTGCTAAAGTATTGGTGCGGCGGGGTGTGACGACATCCCCGTATGAGGATGCCGACCGAAATATTTTTGGATGATTGGAATGAGCGAAAAAAAGGGCGGCTGGCCGAAGCCAACCGCCCTTTCGTCGGCGATGAGCGAAAGGCTTAGTTCTTCGCCTTGTCGACCAGCTTGTTCTTGGCGATCCACGGCATCATGGCGCGCAGCTTGGCGCCGATCTGCTCGATCGAATGCTCGGACTGGATGCGCCGGGTGGCCTTGAAGCTGGGCTGGCCGGCCTTGCATTCCAGCATCCAGTCGCGGACGAAACGGCCCGACTGGATGTCTTCCAGCACGCGCTTCATCTCGGCCTTGGTCTCGGGGGTGATGATGCGTGGGCCGGTAACGTAGTCGCCGTACTCGGCGGTGTTGGAAATCGAGTAGCGCATGTTGGCGATGCCGCCCTCGTAGATCAGGTCGACGATCAGCTTGACCTCGTGCAGGCACTCGAAATAGGCCATTTCGGGGGCGTAGCCGGCCTCGACCAGGGTCTCGAAGCCGTACTGGATCAGCTTGGTCAAGCCGCCGCACAGCACCACCTGCTCGCCGAACAGGTCGGTCTCGCATTCCTCGCGGAAGGTGGTCTCGATGATGCCCGAGCGCCCGCCGCCGATGGCCGAGGCGTAGGACAGCGCGATCTCCAGGGCGTTGCCGGTGGCGTTCTGAGCCACCGCCACCAGGCAGGGGACGCCGCCACCCTTCAGGTACTCGCCGCGCACGGTGTGGCCGGGGCCCTTGGGCGCGACCATGAAGACGTCGAGGTCGGCGCGGGCCTCGATCAGGCCGAAATGGATGTTGAGGCCATGGGCGAAGACCAGCGCCGCACCCTGCTTCAGGTTGTCGGCCAGGTCGGTCTTGTAGATGTCGGCCTGCAACTCGTCGGGGGTGAGCATCATCACCACGTCGGCCCACTTGGCGGCCTCGGCCGGCGCCAGCACCTTGAGGCCCTCGGCCTCGGCCTTCTTCACCGTCGCCGAGCCCGGACGCAACGCCACCGCCACTTCCTTGACGCCCGAATCGCGCAGGTTAAGCGCATGGGCGTGGCCCTGGCTGCCATAGCCGACGATGACGACCTTCTTGCCCTTGATCAGATTGACGTCGGCATCCCGATCATAATAGACGCGCATGGTATTTCCTTTCGACAGGCGGGAACCGGTGTCCCCGCGCTCAAATCCAATGTATGAGGCGGCCATTGCGGCCGCGGCCAAGCCGCTGGAGGCGGCGCCCGGCGAGGGGCCTTTTTCGAGCCCCCTTGATTAAAGCGGATTGCCGCCGCGCGCAATGGCGACGACGCCGGTGCGCGACACTTCCATCAGTCCCAGGGGCTCCATCAGCTTGATGAAGGCGTCCACCTTATCGGTGGCGCCGCTGATCTCGAAGATGAAGGAATCGTTGGTGGCGTCCACCGCGCGGGCGCGGAAGACGTCGGCCATGCGCAGCGCCTCGTCGCGCTTGTCGCCGGTGCCGGCGACCTTGACCAGCGCCAGTTCGCGGACGACGTGCGGGCCGTCCAGCGTCAGGTCGCTGATCTTGTGGACCGGCACCAGGCGGCGCAGCTGGTTCTTGATCTGCTCGATGATCATCCGCGTGCCCGAGGTGACGATGGTGATGCGCGACAGGCTCTGATGCGCATCGACCTCGGCCACCGTCAGGCTTTCGATGTTGTAGCCGCGACCAGAAAACAGGCCGATGACGCGGGCCAGCACGCCGGCCTCGTTGTCGACCAGGACGGCGATGGTGTGGCGGTTGATTTCCTCGACGGGCTTGTTCATCGCGTTTTCCCCCTCACACCAGGACCATGCCGTCGTCTTCCGAACCGGGCTTCTCCATCGCCTTGTCCTCGGGCCCCAGAACCATTTCGTTGTGGGCCATGCCGGGCATGATCATCGGGAAGCAGTTCTCGGAGGCGTCGGTACGCAGATCGGCGATCACCGGCCGGTCGACCTTCAGCATCTCGCGGATCAGGTCGTCGACCTCGCTCGGCTTGTCGGTCCTAAGGCCCACCGCGCCGAAGGCGTCGGCCAGCTTGACGAAGTCGGGGTGGCCGGTCATGTGGCTTTCCGAGTAGCGGCCGCCGTGAATCAGCTCCTGCCACTGGCGGACCATGCCGAGATACTGGTTGTTGAGGATGAAGATCTTCACCGGCAGCCGGTTCTGGCAGAGGGTGGCCATCTCCTGGATGTTCATCTGGATCGAGGCCTCGCCGGCGATGTCGATGACCAGGGCGTCGGGATAGGCCACCTGCACGCCCATGGCAGCGGGCAGGCCATAGCCCATGGTGCCCAGCCCGCCCGAGGTCAGCCAATGATGCGGCTTGTCGAAGCGGAAATGCTGGGCCGCCCACATCTGATGCTGACCGACCTCGGTGCAGATGTAGGGGCTCTTGTCCTTGGTCAGCTCGTACAGGCGCTGGATGGCGTATTGCGGCTTGATGATTTTGTTCGACGGCTCGTAGTGCAGGCAGTTGCGCGCGCGCCAGTGCTCGATCTTGCCCCACCACTGCTTCAGCGTCTTCTCGTCGGTGCGGTACTGCTTGGCCCGCCACACCTTCATCAGGTCTTCCAGCACATGGCCGGCGTTGCCGACGATGGCCAGGTCGACGGCGACGTTCTTGTTGATCGAGCTGGGGTCGATGTCGATGTGGATCTTGGTCGAGTTCGGCGAGAAGGCGTTCAGCCGGCCGGTGACGCGGTCGTCGAAGCGGGCCCCGATGTTGATCATCAGGTCGCAATCGTGCATGGCCAGGTTGGCCTCGTAGGTGCCGTGCATGCCCAGCATGCCCAGGCACAGCGGATCGGTGGCCGGGTAGGCGCCCAGTCCCATCAGCGTGGTGGTGATGGGGAAGCCGGTGATGCGGACGAACTGGGTCAGCAGCTGGCAGGCGTTGCCGCCGGAATTCACCACGCCGCCGCCGACATAGAAGACCGGCCGCTTGGCGTGGGCGATCAGTTCGGCGGCCCGCTCGATGGCCGTGGGGTCGCCCTTGACCTGGGGGTTGTACTTGGAGACGGCCTCGGCCGGCGCCAGGTAGACGCCCTGGGCCTGGACGACGTCCTTGGGCAGGTCGACCACCACCGGACCGGGGCGGCCGGAACGGGCGACGTGGAAGGCCTCGTGGACGGTGCGCGCCAGCTTGTTGACGTCCTTGACCAGGTAATTGTGCTTGGTGCATGGCCGGGTGATGCCGGTGATGTCGGCTTCCTGGAAGGCGTCGTTGCCGATCAGCGCGGTCGGCACCTGGCCGGTGAAGCAGACCAGCGGCACCGAGTCGCACAAGGCGTCGGCCAGGCCGGTGACGGTGTTGGTGGCGCCGGGGCCGGAGGTCACCAGGACGCAACCGACCTTGCCGGTCGAGCGGGCGTAGCCCTCGGCGGCGTGGACGGCGGCCTGCTCGTGGCGGACCAGGATGTGGCGCAGACGGTTCTGCTTGAACAGTTCGTCGTAGATCGGCAGTACGGCGCCGCCGGGATAGCCGAAAATCACTTCCACGCCCTGATCGACCAGGGCCTTGAGGAGAATTTCCGCACCGTTCAACGTGCCTTGATGAGACATTTCCGCACCTGTTCCTGCCGTACCGGCCGCAAAGGGCCGCAAATCGAGCCATTCCGCGCCTTGGTGGCGGCGCAGGGGGCACAACCTAGCGCCGGTCTATGGTCCGGTCAACAGGAACTGACGAATAATCGGAAAGATTTTTTGTTCAAGGCTTTCCGAAAATTGCTCCGCGATGGGGCGGGCGGCGGGCATCTGGTGGCGAAACCAAGTCAATTGGCGCTTGGCGTAATTGCGGGTGGCCTGCTGTCCTCGCGTCACCGCCGCGTCCAGGCCGATTTCGCCCCGCAAATGGGCCATCAATTCGGCCAGGCCCAGCGCCTTCATCGCCGGTGCCGCCGGGTCGAGTTCCAATGCCGCCATCGCCGCCGCCTCGTCCAAGGCGCCGGCCGCCACCATGGCGCGGAAGCGGCCGTCGCAGGCGGCATAGAGCGACGGACGCGGCGGCAACAGGGCGAAGGTCAGCCAATCGGCGGCGACGGCGCCCTCGGGCGGCGCCGTCTGCCAATCGGACAGGGGGCGGCCGGTGGCCTCGACCACTTCCCAGGCGCGGGCCAGCCGCTGGCTGTTGCTGGGGTCGAGACGGGTGGCGATGGCCGGATCGCGTTGGGCCAGAAGCCCGTGGAAGGCGGCATTGCCGAGGCGGGCCAACAGCGCCCGGGCCTCGGCGCGGATGGCGGCGGGGATTTCGGGGACGGGCGACAGGCCTTCCATCGCCGCCCTCAGATACAGTCCGGTCCCACCGACCAGCACCGGCGTCCGGCCCGCCGCCCAGGCCTCGGCCATGGCCGCCGCCGCCAGATCGCGCCAGGCGGCGGCCGAGCAGGGCTCGGAGGGATGCTGGACGCCGTACAGGCGGTGGGGCGCCCGCGCTTCGTCGGCGGGCGACGGCCGGGCGCTCAGCACCCGCAGCACCGAATAGACCTGCATCGAATCGGCGTTGATGACGGTGCCGCCGAATTCCTCGGCGACCCGCAACGCCAGCCCCGATTTGCCCGAGGCGGTGGGGCCGGTGATGACGATGGCGGGGGGGCGCACCCCTGAGGCACTCACCCCAGCGGGTAGCTCACCATGCCGTCGGCCAGCTTGGGCTCGAACCAGGTCGATTTGGGCGGCATCACCTGGCCGGCCTCGGCCACCGCCACCAGATCTTCCATCTGGGTGGGGAAAAGCGCGAAGGCGGCGGCCATTTCGCCGGAATTGACCCGCTTCTCCAACTCCTCCAGGCCGCGCTTGCCGCCGACGAAGTCGATGCGCTTGTCCTTGCGCAGGTCCTTGATGCCCAGCACCGGACCCAGCAGGCGGTCCGACAACAGGCTGACGTCAAGCCGCGCCACCGGATCGGTGGGCAACTTGCCGGTGGGGGTCAGCCGGTACCACTGGCCGTCCAGGTAAAGGCCGAACTGGCGGGCCTTGGCCGGCTTGGCGCGGCCCGACACCTTCTCGATCTCGAACTCGCCGGCCAATTCGGCCAGGAAGCGGGCGGGGGCCAAGCCGTTCAGGTCCTTCACCACGCGGTTGTAGTCGAAAATCTTCATTTCCTCGATGGGGAAGGTCACCACCAGGAAGGATTCGTGCACGGCGTCGGCGGCGGCGCCCTTGTCGCGGCGGGCCTTGGCGACGCGCGAGGCGGCGGCCGAACGATGGTGGCCGTCGGCGATGTAGAGCGCCGGCATGGCATCGAAGGCCTTGACCACGGCGGCGATGGCGGCATCGTCGTCCATCACCCACAGGGTATGGAGGTTGCCGTCGGGCGCCGTCACCTCATAGGCCGGGGCCTTGGCGGTGGTGGCGGCGATGGCGGCGGCGACATCGGGGTGGTTGCGATGGGCCAGCAGCACCGGGCCGGTCTGGGCATCGCAGGCGTCGATCTGGCGGACGCGGTCGTCCTCCTTGTCCGGGCGGGTGAATTCGTGCTTGCGGATGCGGTTGACGTCGTAGGCCGCCACCGAACCACCGCCGACCAGACCGGTCTGCACGTGGTCGCCCATCTTCAGGCGGTAGACGTAGAAGCAGGGCTTGGGATCGCGCTTCAGCACGCCGGCGGCCACCATGCGGTCGAGGTTCTCGCGCGCCTTGGCGTAGACGGCGGCGCTATAGATGTCGGTGCCCTCGGGCAGGTCGATCTCGGGCTTCGAGATATGCAGGAAGCTGTTCGGCTTGCCGGCGGCCACCACCTTGGCCTCGTCGCTCGACAGCACGTCGTAGGGAGGCGCGGCGACCTCGGCGGCATGCTGGGGCGCCGGGCGAAGGCCGGCAAAGGGGCGAAGCAGCGGCACGGTCACGGGGCAATCCTCCTTGGAACATGGATACCGGCCCCAAGCCAAGAAATGTCATCCCGAACGAAGTGAGGGATCTTTCACCCGCCGGCGGTTCCCGTCGGCGGGTGAAAGATCCCTCGTCGCTTCGCTCCGTCGGGATGACAGAGGGGCCGGCGGGACCTTCGAATCCGGTATTAGACCGGTCCGGGGAAAAAGGAAAGGGGCCTTGCGGCCCCCGTTCCCCTACTTCTTCTTGTCACCCAGTGGAAGCACCACATAGCGGATCACTTGCGGGTTCTCGACCCGCAGCAGCAGCGTCCGCTGGTTGGCCGCGCGCGCCTTGTCGACGATCTTGACCAGATCGGCGGGAGCGCGGACCGGCTGCTGGCCGGCGTCGATGATGACGTCGCCCGGCTTCAGGCCCTTCTCGGCGGCGGTGCCGTCGTTCTTGACGTCGATCACCACCACGCCCTTGGTCTGCTCGTCGATGCCGAAGCGTTCGCGCAGGGCCGGGGTCAGGCTCGAGACGGACAGGCCGACGCCGGAGATCACCTCGCCGCCGGGCGGCGACTGGGGCTTCGCCTCGGCCTTGGCCTGGGGTTCGGGGGCTTCCTTCAACTCGCCGACCACCACCTGCAAGGCTTCGCGCTTGCCGTCGCGCAGGATATCCATGTCGACCTTCTTGCCGATCGGCGTTTCGGCGACGATGCGGGGCAGCCGGCGCATCTCGCCGACCTCCTTGCCGTCAAAGCGGATGACGATGTCACCCGGCTTGATGCCGGCCTTGGCGGCCGGGCTGTCGGGGGTGATCTGAGCGACCAGGGCGCCCTTCTCGTCGGGCAGCCCCAGGGATTCGGCGAGGTCGGAATCAAGCGACTGGATGCGTACGCCCAGCCAGCCGCGCCGGGTCTTGCCGAACTTGCGGAGGTCGTCGACCACCGGGCGGGCCAGCGACGAGGGGATGGCGAACCCGATACCGATCGAGCCGCCCGAGGGCGAGTAGATGGCGGTGTTGATGCCGATCACCTCGCCCTTCATGTTGAACATCGGGCCGCCGGAATTGCCGCGGTTGATCGAGGCGTCGGTCTGGATGAAGTCGTCGTAGGGGCCGGCGTTGATGTCGCGGGCCCGGGCCGAGACGATGCCGGCGGTGACGGTGCCGCCCAGGCCGAAGGGATTGCCGATGGCCAGCACCCAGTCGCCGACGCGGGCCTCGTCGGAATTGCCGAAGCCGACGGCGACCAGTTGCCGCTTGCCCGGCTCGATCTTCAACAGCGCCAGATCGGTCTTGGTGTCGCGGCCGACCACGGTGGCCTTGAACACGGCGTCGTCGGCCAGCGTTACGGTGATTTCCTCGGAATCCTGGATGACGTGGTTGTTGGTGACCACCAGGCCCGAGGGATCGACGATGAAGCCCGAGCCCAGCGAGGTTGCGCGTCGCGGCTGCGCATCCTGGTGCTGGCGTTCCATGAAGTCCTTGAAGAACTCCTCGAACGGCGAGCCCGGCGGGAATTGCGGCATCTCGGGGGCGCGCTCGGGGTTGCGGATGGTTTGGGTGGTCGAGATGTTGACCACCGCCGGCGACAGCTTCTCGGCCAGATTGGCGAAGCTGGGCGGCGTCTCGGCGGCGAGCGCGGGGTTGGCGGCGGCGACGGCGACGATGGCGGCGGTCAGCCAGGCACGCAGACGACTGGAATTGCGGAAAGACAAAGTCACCCTCCTGATGGGCACCCGCCGCCGGCAATCCTTGCCGGCGGTCGCGGTCGAATCGATTCTGTGAAACATCGGACGAAACTGTGGCGCGATCAAGGCACTCCCCGCACCCACCCCGTCATCTCCGGCCTGGGCCGTTGCCGAAATAACGGAAGAAATCGCTGTCCGGCGACAGCACCATGGTGGTGCCGTCACCCAACGCCGACCGGTAGGCCTGTAGCGAGCGATAGAGCGCGAAGAACTGCGGGTCCTGGTTGAAGGCGTCGGCATAGGCCTTGTTGGCCAGGGCGTCGCCGTCGCCGCGCAGGATCTGCGACTGGCGCTGGGCCTCGGCCAGGATGACGGTGCGCTCGCGCTCGGCGCGGGCACGGATCTGCTGGCCCCATTCGTAGCCCTGGGCCCGCAATTCCTTGGCCTGGCGTTCGCGTTCCGACTTCATGCGGTCGTAGATGGCCTGGCTGGTTTCCTCGGGCAGGTCGGCGCGGCGGATGCGGACATCGACCACGGCGACGCCCAGCGACTTGGCCGCCTCGCTGACATCCTGCTGAAGCTGCTGCATGATCCGGGTGCGTTCCTCGGACAGGATCGACGGCAGCATCACCGTGCCCATCACCCGGCGCATCGCCGACTGGACGATCTGGGTCAACTGGCCGCGGGCGGTGGTCTCGTTGCGGACCGCCTGGTAGAAGCGCAGCGGATCGACGATGCGATAGCGGGTGTAGGTGTCGACCACCACCCGCTTCTGGTCGCCGAGGATGATCTGCTCGTCGGCCGAATCGAGCGCCAGCAGGCGCTGGTCGAAGAACACCACGTCTTCGATGAAGGGCTGCTTGAAGTGCAGGCCGGGCTCCTTGATCGTCGAGCGGTAGGCGCCGAAGCGCAGCACGATGGCCTGCTCGGCCTGATTGACGATGAAGGCCGACGAGCCCAGGCAGGCCAGCGCGACCAGGGCCAGCGCCGCCAGTCCGATCTGTACGGTGCGGTTCATCGCACGCCTCCGCTGCCCTGGGTGTTGGTCGCCGGGGTCGCCTTCTTGCCCACTTCGGGCAGGGCCAGATAGGGGATCACGCCCTGACCGCCCTTGGCGGCGGGATCGATGATGATCTTGTTGGCCTTCTGCAGAATCTCTTCCATGGCGTCGAGGTAGAGGCGCCGCGCCGTTACGTCGGGCGCCGCCCGGTAAGAGAGGTAGACGGCGCTGAAGCGCTTGGCCTCGCCCTGGGCCAGATCGACCACCTGTTCCTTGTAAGCCTCGGCGTCCTGGATGATGCGTTCGGCGTCGCCTCGGGCGCGGGGGATGATGTCGTTGCGATAGGCTTCGGATTCGTTGCGCAGACGCTCCTGGTCGGCCTTGGCCCGCTGAACGTCGTTGAAGGCGTCGATCACCGCGCCCGGCGGATCGACCTTCTGCAACTGCACCTGGGTGATCAGGATGCCGGCGCCGTAGGAATCGAGCAGCTTCTGCAATTCGGCCTTGGCCTGCTCGGCGATCGGTTCACGGCGGTCGGACAGCGCCGCCTGGATCGGGTTGCGGCCGATGACCTCGCGCATGGCGCTTTCGGCCGCCACCTTGACGGTGGCCTCGGGGTCGCGGACGTTGAACAGGAACTGTCCGGCATCCTTGATCCGCCAGAACACCGCGAAACCGGCTTCGACGATGTTCTCGTCGCCGGTCAGCATGCGGCTTTCCTCGGGGATGTCGCGGTGGACGCCGCGGTCGAAGCGGTCGCCGGCGCGGAAGCCCAACTGCAACTGGTTGACGTCGGTCACCCGCGGCAGCAGCACCTTCTCGATCGGATAGGGCAGATGGTAGTGCAGGCCGGGTTCTGTGGTGTCGACCCACTTACCGAGGCGCAGCACCACGCCCTGCTCGTTGGGGTGAACCTGGTAGATGCCGGACGCCAGCCAGATGACCGCCACCAGGGCGGCGACGGCGCCGATGCCCTGGCGACCGCCGAAATTGCCGCCCGGCATGGCGCGACGCAGGCGCTCCTGTCCACGGCGGATGATTTCCTCGAAATCGGGCCCTTGGGGCGATCCCCCTCCGTTGCCGCCGTTGGGACCGCGACCCCACGGGCCGCCGCCGCCACCGCCACCCCAGGGGCCACCACCGCCCCCTTGAGGATTCCATGGCATCAGATGCATCCCTTCTTCGACGATGAAGTCCTGCGGCCTTATAGGGCAGCCGCGACTTCGGCGCAATGCGCGGGAAGGATTCTCCCCTGGATTGCGAGGGATATGAGCCCGGCGGCGCGAATTTCAAGCCGAAGGCGCGTCAAAGCGGTGGCAAGCCGCCTCGCCGCCGACTATATCCCCAGGGATTGCAGACAATGGCGTTCGGAGAGATTCATGGCCGGTGTGAGCGAGCAGCAGGTTCTGGAAGCGCTGAAGGGCGTGGTTGACGCCGAGCGCAAGGCCGACATCGTCGCACTCGGCATGGTTTCGGGGCTGGCGGTCAAGGGGGGGCATGTCGCCTTCGCCATCGAAGTCGACCCGGCCCGCGGCCCCCATCTGGAACCGCTGCGCAAAGCGGCCGAGCAGGCGGTGCACAAACTGCCGGGCGTACTTTCAGTTTCGGCGGTGCTGACCGCCGAGCGCGCCGCCCCCGGTGGCGACCACCACCATCATGATCATGCCCATGATCACGGGCATGACCACGGGCACGGGCACGGGGCCAAGGCGGCGCCGGCGCCGCTGCTGCCCCAGGTCAAGGCGATCATCGCGGTGGCGTCGGGCAAGGGCGGCGTCGGCAAATCGACCACCGCCATCAATCTGGCGCTGGCGCTGGCGCAACAGGGGCTGGAGGTCGGCCTGTTCGACGCCGACGTCTTCGGCCCCTCGCTGCCGCGCATGCTTGGCCTGTCCGGCCAACCGGTCAGTCCCGACGGCCAGACCCTGTTGCCGATGGAAAAGTATGGCGTCAAATGCATGTCGATCGGCTTCCTGGTCCCCGAGGAATCGGCCGTGGTCTGGCGCGGCCCAATGGTGATGGGGGCGTTGCAGCAATTGCTGCGCGACGTCCATTGGGGGGCGCTCGACGTCATGGTGATCGACATGCCGCCCGGCACCGGCGACACCCAGCTGACCATCTGCCAGAGCCTGCCGCTGACCGGCGCGGTGATCGTTTCGACTCCCCAGGACATCGCGCTGTTGGATGCGCGCAAAGGCATCAACATGTTCCTCAAGGTCGATGTGCCGGTGTTGGGGATCATCGAGAATATGAGCTACTACGTCTGCCCCAAGTGCGGCGACGAGGCCCATATCTTCGGCCATGGCGGCGCCAAGGCCGAGGCGACGCGGCTGGCGGTCGACTTCCTTGGCGAGGTGCCGCTCGATATCGCCATCCGCGAAACCGCCGACGCCGGGACACCGATCATCGTGTCGCGGCCCGATTCGCCCCACGCCAAGGCCTATGCCGCCATCGCCGCCAAGGTCTGGGACCAGGTGCGGGCGATCCAGGGGGCCGCCAAAGGCCCCAAGATCAGCTTCGAGTAGGATTCGCGCCAAGCGGTCACGCCGATGAATATGCATGGAGTGGGCAAGAATGACCGTCCATCGCGCATGTCAAAAAACATTAAAGGTAATGTTCTTGCCAGGTTGGGTGCGCTGGGATAATTGAAGTCCCCGCATGTTATTTGGTAAAGACGGAAGGAAGACGCAGATGGGTGGGTTCGTTGGTCGCCTGAGCCTCGCGGAAAGTGGCGCGCTGGCCCTGGACGATGCCGCCGCCGCCCTGGATTGCGCCGGCGATTCGGTCACCTTCCTCGACGCGCTGGCCCACAACCGGCGGGTCTGGAAGGCGATCAAGGATGTCTCGCGGCGCGAGCGGTGGGCGGTGCCCAGCCTGCGCCAGACCGATTTCGCGCTCGGCGCCACCGCCAAGAAGGCGGTCAGCGACGAAGACGTTCACGTCCTGGTCGATATCAATCGCAGCGTCTCGGCGGCGTTGGCCGGCGGCCGTCTCGACCGCATCCGCCAGCGCGCCCACCAATTGTGGGAACAGAGCGGCCGGCCCCAGGGCCAGGCGCTCGACTTCTGGCTGCTGGCCGAGATGGAAGCCAAGGGCGTCCAGCACTGAAGGTGCTTCGTCTTACGCTCCCGCCCGTCCACCGGGTGTGGTCAGGCGTCCGCTGACGATCCAGCCCGGCACCGGGGTATTCTTTTCCATGCGGACAGTGGCTTCGAGCAACGGAGAGAGCGTGAAGCCGGCGTTGGCGAAGACGGTCTCGAGATAGGCACCGGCATGCTGGTAGCGCCCCGAAGGAGCTAGGCGGAAGGCCAGTTCCGGCGGCGCGTCCAGGCGTTCGGCGGAAAAGGCGAAGGTCCCGCCAGGACGAAGGGCGCGGGCCAGAGCTTCGGCGAGCGCGGTCAGGTCGCCGATATAGATCAGCACGTCGGCGGCCACCGCCACGTCGTAGGCTCCTGGGTTGGCGCGCATGAATTTGGCCGCATCCTCTTGGGCCAGGACGTCGTAGATGCCGCGGGCGGTGGCCTTGGCCAGCATTTCGGACGAAAGATCGACGCCGACCAACTGGCGCGCCAAAGGCTTGAGTTGGACCCCGCATAGTCCGGTTCCGCATCCCAGGTCGAGAATGTCGAGCGATGCCGGGGCGCCGCCGAGGGCGCCGACCACCTCGGCCAATCGCTCGGGCATGGCATAGCCAAGCGCGGCCAGTACCTGGTCAAACTCGGCGGCGAAGCGGTCAAACAACATGGTGGTGTAGGCGGTATCGCCCTCACTCGAAGCCGTGCCACCTGCCAGGCCGCAGAGCCCCCGGCGGAGGATGGCGTGGTCGGGGAAGGCGGCGAGGAACCTTTCGGCCACCGAGCGGGCCAGCGCCGGATCGGCGGATGACATGGCGTAAATCGTGCTGAACACCTTGAACAGCGCCGATCCGCGTAGCGGCTCGATGCCGATGGCGCGGCTGTACTGGGCCAGCGCCTCGCCCGGTCGGTTCAAATCGGCCAGCGCCAATCCCAGGTTCTCGAAGGCGGCGGCATGGGTGGGGTCCAGTGCGATCGTCTGGCGAAAGGCGGCGGCCGCCTCCTCGTGCCGCTTCGCTTCCAAAAGGACGATGCCCAGGTTGAAGTGGACCAGAGGCAGCCCTGGGGCGGCGGCTACGGCACGACGGCAGTATTGCTCCGCCGAGACCAAGTCACCGGTCAGACGCATCGCTTCGCCAAGATTATTGAGGACGGCGGCGTCGTTCGGATTGGCCGCCAGCAATTCCCGGTACAGGGCCACCGCCTCGCTCAATCGGCCAGCCTGATGGTGCGCGATGGCGGCCGACAGCGTCTCCTGAAGATTGACCGGCGGTATCCGTCCACCGGAATGCGACTGCTCCATCAGGTTTCGTCCCAAGCCCGCGACGGTCGATCCGTCTTTACGATGCCAGGATAGCGGGGTCGGCCTTCGGCTGGAAGATGCTGGCGGCCCCGCCCGCAAAGGGCCCTCAGCCCCGATACCGTTCCGGCTCGGCGATTCCCGCTTCGCGTGCCTCTTCGTCGAAGGCGACGCGGTAGAGGGGATAGGCGCGGGTTTTGCGCATGGTTTCGCCGTTGCGGTCGTCGATATAGTCGGTTCGCTCCAGCAGCGGGTGCGCCGCCTTGTTGGGGCAGGCGTCGCCCTCGGCGATCAGCGCCTTGATCTGGGCCGACAGGCCGGCCGCGTGGGCGGCGTCGAGGTCGGCCTCGAATTGCAGGTCCTCGATTTCGTGGCGGAGTTCCTCGATCTCGTCCTTGAGGCGGCGGTTCTCTTCCCGCAACTCGGTCAATTCGTCGGTCATGGGCGCCTCCGGAGGAAAGAACCGGGGGCGGCTGTCGCCGCCCCCTGGAAGAACAGGGCGCCGGGATTCCGGCCTGCCGCCATTGAGGCGGCGGCCAAGCAAGCGAAGCCCGCGCCCGGCGAGGGTCAAAAGAATTAGTGCGCGAATTCGGCGAAGAAGTCGTTGCCCTTGTCGTCGACGACGATGAAGGCGGGGAAATCGACCACTTCGATGCGCCAGATGGCCTCCATGCCCAGTTCCGGGTAGGCCACCACCTCGACCTTCTTGATGCAGTCCTGGGCCAACCGGGCGGCGGCGCCGCCGATCGAACCCAGATAGAAGCCGCCGTGCTTCTTGCAGGCGTCGGTCACCGCCTTCGAGCGGTTGCCTTTGGCGATCATCACCATCGAGCCGCCGGCCGCCTGGAACTGATCGACGTAGGAATCCATCCGCCCCGCCGTGGTCGGACCGAACGAGCCCGAGGCGAAGTTGGACGGCGTCTTGGCCGGACCGGCGTAATAGACGCCCATCTGCTTGAAGTAGTCGGGCAGCGGCTCGCCCTTATCCAGCAATTCCTTCAGCTTGGCGTGGGCGATGTCGCGGGCGACGATCATCGGGCCGGTCAGCGACACGCGGGTCTTGATCGGGTACTGGGACAGCGTCTTGCGGATCTGGTCCATCGGCTGGCTAAGGTCGATCTTGACCACCTCGCCCGACAGCTTCGAGATGTCGACGTCGGGCAGGTAGCTGGCCGGGTTGGCCTCCATCTGCTCGACATAGACACCGTCCTTGGTGATCTTGCCGAGAATCTGGCGGTCGGCCGAGCAGCTGACGCCGATCGCCACCGGGCACGAGGCGCCGTGGCGGGGCAGGCGGATGACGCGGACGTCGTGGCAGAAGTACTTGCCGCCGAACTGGGCGCCCATTCCCATCTTGCGCGACAGCTCGAGAACGGTCTTTTCCAGTTCGCGATCGCGGAAGGCCTGGCCGTACTTGTTGCCCGAACTCGGCAGCGAATCGAGATACTTGGCCGAGGCCAGCTTGACCGTCTTCAGGCACATCTCGGCCGACAGGCCGCCGATGACGATCGCCAGATGGTAGGGCGGGCAGGCGGAGGTGCCCAGCGTGCGGATCTGGGCATCGATGAACTTCACCAGGCTGGCGGGATTCAACAGCGCCTTGGTCTGCTGGTAGAGGAAGGTCTTGTTGGCCGAGCCGCCGCCCTTGGCCATGAACATGAATTTGTAGGCGTCGCCCTCGGTGGCGTAGAGGTCGATCTGCGCCGGCAAATTGGTGCCGGTGTTGACCTCCTCATACATGTCGAGCGCGGCGGTCTGCGAGTAACGCAAATTCAGCTCGGTGTAGGCCTGCTGGACGCCTTTCGAGATGGCGGCCTCGTCATTGGCGCCGGTCCAAATCTGCTGGCCCTTCTTGCCCATGACGATGGCGGTGCCGGTGTCCTGGCACATCGGCAGCACGCCGCCGGCGGCGATACAGGCGTTCTTCAGCAGGTCATAGGCGACGAAGCGGTCGTTGGCCGATGCCTCGGGGTCGTCGATGATGGCGCGCAACTGGCCGAGATGGGCCGGGCGCAGCAGGTGCGAGGTGTCCTTGATCGCCTCGAAGGTCAATCGGGTGATGGCCTCGGGGGTCACGGTGACGACCGGCTTGCCGTTCAGGGTGGCGGTGCCGACCCCGTCGGACGTGATCTTGCGGTAGGGCGTCTCGTCGTGGGCGAGGGGGAACAACTCGTGGAAGACGAAGTCGGACATCGGGGGCGGCCTCGGCTCGTGGTCGAAGGGGTGGGGTCGAACCCACCGAAGCGGGTGGGGGCGACCATTCCGACAAACACCTTTTTCACCGAAGCGTCAATACCCCTTACTTCTTCCGGAAAGCGTCCAGCGCCACCACCTTGCCGGATTCGTCGTCCTTGGCCTCGGCCTTGGGCGTCGGCTGGGCGGTTTCCTCGTCCTCGTCGTCCTCGTCGTCCTCGCCCAAGGTCTGGAATTGCAGGCCGAACTTGGCCGAGGGATCGGCGAAGCCGCTGATGGCGGCGAAGGGGATGCGCAGATGCTCGGAGACGCCCGAGAAAGACAAGGTCACCGAGAAACCCTCGTCGTCCACCAGCAGGTCCCAGAATTGGTGCTGGAGGACGATGGTCATCTCTTCCGGATGGCGGGCCTTGATGTGGTCGGCGATCCGCACGCCGGGCTGCTGGGTGCGGAAGGTGATGTAGAAATGGTGGTCGCCCATCGGGCCGTGCTTGGCGGTCTGTTCCAACGCCTCGCGGACGACGCCGCGCAGCGCCTTTTCCACCATCTGATCGTATCGCAAAAATTCTTCGGACATCGGGGCCCCTGGCGACGGACTAAGTGGGGGGACTTCTGTTGCCCGGCGCCCCCCGAACCGCGCTTACCGTTTTTTAGGCGGCAGCGGCAAGAGCAACGTTGTCGTTGGCACTTGTTAGGGTTGACCCGATAACGGTGGTATCATGCCGAGCGCAAACCATGCCTTTACTACGCGCGTCGATCCTATTTCGCCCCCATGAAGCCGCCGCCCGAAGGTCGACGGAAACGATGGTGGAGGCGCCGGGTACCGCCCCCGGGTCCGCAACGTCTATTCCACACGGCGTTTAGCGCCATAGTCGGGCAAGCCCGACCTCTCCAATATAGTGCAGCCGTTTCCGCCGCGCCAGAGGCCGATTGTCGATGGCTCGGATGAGGATTTCTTCGAACGGTCACAGATTTCACGAGATTGCCAAGCTTTCCGCCTCGACATCGGTTCGGGGGGCGGTCTATGAAGGGCCTGCCTCCACCGCGGCCATCGCAAAATCCCGGATCGGGCCAGCCCACATGCGTTTCAGTCTTCCCACGGTCGCCGTCGCGCCCAGCCTAAAGCCCAACTTCTGGGACCTGGCGTTGATTCCGGTAATCTTCGCGGTCCTGGCGCTGCTAGCCTATGGCGGCGCCCAGATGACGACGCCCTACGACGTCGGCGAGACGCTGCCCTTGTCGCTGGACCCCGGCAATCTGCCCTATTATCTGCTGCGCAGCGCGCTGCGCATGCTGGCGGCGCTGGGGGCCTCGCTGTTCTTCACCCTGACCTACGCCACCTTGGCGGCCAAGGTGCCGGCGCTGGAAAAAGTGCTGATTCCCATCCTCGACGTATTGCAGTCGATTCCCATCCTGGGCTTCCTGTCGATCACCGTCACCGGTTTCATCGCGCTGTTCCCCGGCAATATCCTGGGCGTCGAATGCGCGGCGATCTTCGCCATTTTCACTTCGCAGGCCTGGAACATGGCCTTCAGCCTCTATTCCTCGCTGAAGACGGTGCCCAACGACCTGATCGAAGCCTCGAACATGTTCCATCTGTCGCCGTGGCAGCGTTTCTGGCGGCTGGAGCTGCCCTGGGGGGTGCCGGGGCTGATCTGGAACATGATGATGTCGGTGTCGGGCGGTTGGTTCTTCGTCGTCGCCTCCGAGGCGATCACCGTTTCGGGCCAGACGGTAATGCTGCCGGGCGTCGGCAGCTATATCTCGCTGGCCATTATCGACAAGGATTTGGGGGCGATCGGCTGGGCCATCCTGGCGGTGCTGGTCGCCATCCTGGCCTATGACCAGCTGATGTTCCGGCCGCTGGTCGCTTGGGCCGACAAGTTCAAGGTCGGCTACATGCCGGGCGAGCAGATCCCCGAATCCTGGCTGCTCAACGTGATGCAGCGGACCCGCTTCTTCCGGGCCCTCGCCCGGGTGCCGATGGTGCTGGCGCGAGCCTTCGTCGGCGCCATTCGCCGCCGCGAGGACGACCGCATGTTCCATCGCATGCCGGGGCCGATCATCCATTTCCCCAAATGGGCCGACTGGGTGTGGAACGCCGTGCTGATTGCCAGCGCCCTGGTGGCGCTGTGGCAGGTGGCGGCGTTCATCGAGGGTGAGGTGTCGCTGGCCGAGATCGGCCGCGTTTTCCTCTACGGCCTGGCCACCACGGCGCGGGTGGTGGTGCTGATCGCGCTGGCCTCGGTGGTCTGGGTGCCGGTGGGGGTGTGGATCGGGCAACGGCCGCTGATCGCCCAGAACGTCCAGTGGATCGCCCAGTTCCTGGCGGCCTTCCCGGCCAATCTGATGTTCCCGGTGGCGGTGCTGTTGATCGTTCGCTTCGACCTCAACGTCGATGTCTGGACCAGCCCGCTGATGATCCTGGGGACCCAGTGGTACATTCTGTTCAACGTCATCGCCGGCGCCACCGCCATCCCGCAGGAGATGAAGGACGCCGCCGGCAATATCGGGCTCAAGGGCTGGCTGAAGTGGAAGCGCTTCATCATGCCGGCGATATTCCCGTCCTACGTCACCGGCGCCATCACCGCCTCGGGCGGTTCGTGGAACGCCTCGATCGTCTCCGAACTGGTCAGCTGGGGCGACACCAAGCTGGAAGCCGTGGGGCTGGGCTCCTATATCGCCCGGGCGACGGCCGACGGCGATTTCCCCCGCATCGCGCTGGGCATCGCGGTGATGTGCCTGTTCGTGATGGCGTTCAATCGTTTCCTCTGGCGGCGCCTGTACATGATCGCCGCCGACCGCCTGCGCCTGGATTGAGGAGGTCCAGCCGATGAACAATTCCCACAATGGCAGCAACGGTGTGCTGCTCGACCTCAAGCAGGTGCGCAAGACCTTCCGCACCCCGGACGGCAAGGAACGGACCGTGCTGGAAGGCGTCGATTTCCGCCTCAAGGAGGGCGAGATTGTCGCGCTGCTGGGCAAGTCGGGCTCGGGCAAGTCGACGCTGCTCCGCATCATGGCCGGCCTGATTCGCGCCAATGGCGGCGAAGTGGTCTACCGGGGCCACCCGATGGCCGGCCCGGCGCGCGGCATTTCGATGGTGTTCCAGTCCTTCGCCCTGTTCCCCTGGCTGACCGTGCAGGAGAACGTCGAGCTGGGCCTGGAGGCCGCCGGCGTGCCGCTGACCGAACGCGAGGAACGGGCCACCGAGGCGATCGAGTTGATCGGTCTGGACGGCTTCGAAGGCGCCTATCCGAAAGAATTGTCGGGCGGCATGCGCCAGCGCGTCGGCTTCGCCCGCGCCCTGGTGATGCGCCCCGACGTCATGCTGCTGGACGAGCCGTTCTCGGCGCTCGACGTGCTGACCTCGGAGACGCTGCGGGGCGACTTGCTGGAGCTGTGGCAGGAACGCCGCATTCCCACCAAGGGCATCCTGCTGGTTTCGCACAACATCGAGGAAGCGGTGTCGATGGCCGACCGGGTGCTGATCTTCTCCAGCGACCCCGGCCGGGTGCGGGCCGAAATCCCGGTGGCGCTGGAACACCCGCGCGACACGGAATCGGCGGCCTTCCGCCAGATCGTCGACGAGATCTACGGGCTGATGACCGCCTCGGTGCGTGGCGGCGCGGCGGCCGGCGAGCAATTGACCATGGGCTATCGCCTGCCCGACGCCCAGCCGGGCAAGATGGTCAGCCTGCTCGAGACCATCGCCGAGCCGCCTTTCGGCGGCCACGCCGACCTTCCGGCCCTGGCCGAAGCGACCGAGCTGCCTGACGATACCTTGTTCCACCTCTACGAGGGTGTCAGGGTGCTGGGCTTCGCCCGTCTGGCCTCGGGCGACATCTTCCTCACCCCCGCCGGCCAGTCCTTCGTCGCCGCCGAGAACGACGAACGCAAGGTCATCTTCGCCGAACATCTGCTGCGCACCATCCCGCTGGCGTCGCACATCCGCCGGGTGCTGGACGAACGGCGCGGCCACCGCGCTCCCGAGGACCGCTTCCTCCAGGAATTGCAGGACTTCCTCACCAACGACGAGGCCGAGCGCGTGCTCGAGGTGGTGATTTCCTGGGGCCGCTACGCCGAGATCATCGACTACGACTACAACACCGGCCTGCTGATGCTTCCCGAGGAGGAAGAGGAGGAGGACGAGGACGAGGACAAGGACGGCAAGGACGAACCGCCGCCCGCCGCCCCTCCCGCCGAGGCGCCGCCGCCGGCACCGTGACCCGGTGACAGTGCACACATTATAGACTATCGATTGCACGCAGCCTCGGGGCCGAGCATATTAATCCGTGCTCTCCGCCACGGGGTTGGTCGATGCACTCCGCCCTCGTCGCCTTCGTGCCGCCCCCCGGCCTTTCCGATTCCCGCGTCGAACAGTCGGCGGCGGCGCTCGAATCGGCCCGCCAGGGGCGCGCTCAGGCGATGGCCGATTTTCTCAGGAACGCCATGGCGCAGAGCCAAGAGGCTGAGAAGAAAATCGCCACCCTGACCCAGGACCTCGCCAAGGCCGAGCAGCGGGCCGGACTGCAGACCCTGACCGCTCCGACCGCCGGTATCGTTCAGGAACTCGCCATCCATTCCGAAGGAGACTGTATACGTGACAAAGCAGTGATAGGTGTTTGCGATGCATACCCGACAGTCCGGCGCAAGAGATCAAATAACCCAAGAAGGGATCAATGCTGCCGCGTGGGAGCTTTTGGATTGGCTTGGGGACGGGAGATCACAGGGGGATCCGATTTCAACATTAGAAAATGTTGTGATTAAGATTATTGAGGCAACCCATCTGGGTAAAGACGCTGACATATAGCTGTGTAAAATGTTGTAATGTCCGCGACAAGCTCAGAGACATTTTTTGAGATAGACGAAATTTTAGTAAGTGTGAATGTGTAGTTCGATTTTGTTTTTTGATCATTAATATCCATCATTTTGCTAAGGACATTTGGATCAACTGGTTGATAAACCCTCATCCATTCTTGTGTTATATCAACGCTCCCCTTAATATTTCCATCTTTTATAGTTACAAGCTGCGTCCATGATCCGTGAACGAGTCTGTTTCTCCATTTTGACTGACCGCCGAGACGCTCACAAAGCCCCTCAAGTGTTTTTTGTTCCGTATTATTTAAACGAAGTCGACCCAGGCCGATTAAGGTTTCCCGAGTTCGCCCAACTTCGAATCCGGTAGCATGAATCAGTCGTGCGACTTCAAATGAAGTACCCAAAAGAACCCAAAATAGCAGAAATAGTACTCCTTCTAGTTCTGACCATACCCCCATGAAATGTCCCAATACCACGTCTCTTCCTTCAGTTGGCAGGTTTTGAAGTTGAACATGATCTTGAGCCGCAGTCATGGTTTTGCTTCTGGGGTGGTTGGCACCACCGTCAGGATAGCGGAGGCGGGGCCGGGTGTCATGCCCGGCCCCGCTATGATAGGATTTCACCATGAGCAAAGATCCGGACACTTCTCGCACCCCCGAACCCGACCTTTTCCCCGACGCGTGGGATCGTTTCCAGCGTGCGGTAAAGGCGGCCGTTACGACGGGGTCAAGGCTCGGGTTGGGGAAGCTACTTCGGATCAAGCAAGCGACGAACGGCAGCCTCGAAAGCCTCGCGCTCGGCACATTCCGCCGTCGGCTTAGGCAATCCGCCGATAGGTCAGACGCTTGCCCTCAATGCCCTGGGTAATCATGGTCAGAGTGCGATTATTTAGCCTGCACTCATTTCCCCGTCCTGTCATCCTCCCCGCCCCACCCACACGCCGTCAGCAATTCGCGCATGTGTTCCGGCACCGGGGCGGTGGCGACCACCGGCGGCTTGTTGGCTGAGAGCGGGACGCTGACGCTCCGCGCGTGCAGGTGCAGGCGGGACGCCGCCAGGTCGGCGGTGCCGTGGCCATAGACGGCATCGCCGGCGATCGGGCTGCCGATGGCGGCCAGATGGGCGCGGATCTGGTGGGTGCGGCCGGTGCGCGGTCGGGCCTCGATCCAGGCCAGGCGGTCGGTGTGACCCAGCATCCGCCAGTCGGTCACCGACTTCTGCCCCTTGCCGTCGACCACCACCCGCCAGCCGTGCTTCTTTTCCAGCTTCAGCAGCGGCAAATCGATGGTGCCGGATTCCTGGGCCGGCACGCCCACCGTCACCGCCCAATAGACCTTCTCGACTTTGCCGTCGGCGAACAGCTTGCCCAGTTTGCCCAGCGCCTTCCGGTGCCGTCCCAGCACCAGGCATCCGGAGGTGTCGCGGTCAAGCCGATGGGCCAGTTCCGGTGGACGCGGCAGGCCGAAGCGCAGCGCGTCCAGATACCGCATCAGGTTGCCGCCCTCGTTGTTGCCGCCGGAATGCACCGCCAGCCCGGCCGGCTTGTCGAGGATCAGCATCAAGCCGTCGCGGTGGAGCAGGCGGGCGAGGAGGTCTTCCGGGCTCACTGCGGGAACGGCGTCGGCATGCAGGATTGGCCCTTGGTGCGCAGAAGGCCGCACATCTTTTCGGCCGTGGCCGCGTCGACCGGCCCGGCGACCAGCCGGTAGGTGGTGCCCAACTCGCCGAGGTCGGCCTTGACCACCTTATAGCCGAGCGCCGCCAGTTCCGGGTACTGCTTGACCAGGGTGGTCCAGGCCTGCTCGCCATATTGGCCGGCCGCCATCGACAGCAGATGCAGCCCGGCGGCCTCCTTGGCCCCGGCGCCCAGCTTGGGCGCCTCGGTGCCGGGTGGGTCGGGAACGAATTCCGGCTTGAAGCCGCGATGGGGCTTGGCCTTGCCCTTGGGCTTGGGCGGCGGTGGCGGCGGTGGCGGCGCCGGCGGAGCGTAGATTTCGGGCAGGGTGCCGCCGTCGATCAGCGCCTCGACCGCCCGCTTTTCCCGCTGGTGTTCGTCGGGGCTGATCAGGCCGGTGTCCTCCAGCCGGTCAAGGCGGGGAAGCAGCTTGCGGGCCGAGACCAGATCGGGCGGCGCCAACTTCATGCGGCCGGCGGGGCGGCTGGGCAGAATCGAATCGAGCAGGGCATTGCCCTCGGCGCCGCGGCTGGCGGGGGTGCCGGGACTCTTGCCCTCGGCCAGCGCGCGGGCGCGAGCGATCAGCACCTCGAGCGGCGGCAGCGGCCGGTCCAGTCCGATGGCCGGCGCCTCGTCGGCGGTCAGCGGCAGCAGCCCCCCCTTGTTGGGTTCGATGCGGACCTTGGCCGCCTCGGGGACGATCACCCGGTCGTCGGCCAACTCGCGCAGCACCAGGAAGCGCTGGGCGATGGGGTCGTCGGCCAGCAGCTGGGCCGCCCGGGCGCCGGTGACGCGGGCGGGCGGAAACGGGATCGGTTTGGAATCGCCGACGTCCCATATCAGCTCGGGCGGCGGCGGCGCCTCCGGGCGCAGCTTGGCGTCGTAATAGCGGTCGAGGGACTGCGGCGCGCCGCTCACCTTGCCGAGCAACGGCGGAGGCTCGGTCTTCCCGCAGCCGGCGAGCAGCAGCAGGGAGGCGAGGAGAAGGAGCGGCGAGGTGTTTCGGGCCATCCGTTCGGCGCGGGCGGTGACAATTGGCCCCATTGTCGGCGGGGGCGGGCCTTTGGGCAAGCCCGTTTCGGCTTTCCGCCCGGCGAGGGGCATATGAATATGCCGAGAACCGAGTGCACCCAAGGGCGCGATGTTCTAGAAAGAGGGGATGGATTCGTTGCTCTCCGACGCCGAGATCGCCCGCCTGGTGGGGACCTATGGCTATGGCCTGGTCGCTCTGGTGGTGGGGCTGGAAAGCATGGGGCTGCCGCTGCCGGGCGAGACGGTGCTGGTGGTCGCCGCCATCTATGCCGGCACCACCGGGCGGCTCGATATTTCGCTGGTGATCGCCGCCGCCGCCGCCGGCGCCGTCCTCGGCGACAATTGCGGCTATTGGCTGGGGCGCGAATACGGCTACCGCCTGCTGCTCCGCCATGGCGGCCGGGTCGGCATCACTCCGGCGGGAATCAAGCTGGGCCAATACCTGTTCCTGCGCCACGGCGGCAAGGTGGTGTTCCTGGGGCGCTTCATCGCCCTGTTGCGCATCCTGGCGGCGGCGCTGGCCGGCGCCAACCGCATGCCCTGGGGCCGCTTCCTGGTCGCCAACGCCGTCGGCGGGGCGCTATGGGCGCTGGTGTTCGGGCTGGGCGCCTATCTGCTTGGCGACCAGGCGCGGCGGCTGGCCGGATCGGCCGGCTGGGCGCTGCTGGCGCTGGGGTTGGCTTGCTTCTTCGCCGTCGGCCTGCTGCTCAAACGCCACCAGAAGCGGCTGGAGGCCGAGGCCGAACGGGCCCTGCCGGGCCCGCTGCCGCCGTATCCCTAGGGCTGTCCTAGGCTAATTCATTTGGCCCTCGCCGGGCGCCGGCTCCGCCGGCTTGGCCGCGCCCTCAATGGGCGCTGAAACCGATCCGCTTCAAACATCGCGGCGGTGGTCCCGGTGGACGGCTAATCCTTCTTCGGCGGCTTCGGCAGGTCGATCTTGAGGTGCAGTTCCTTCAGGCGGGCGGCGTCGACCTCGGCCGGCGCTCCCATCAGCAGGTCCTGGGCCTGCTGGTTCATCGGGAACAGGATGACCTCGCGGATGTTGGGCTCGTCGGCCAGCAGCATGACGATGCGGTCGATGCCCGGCGCCGAGCCGCCGTGCGGGGGCGCGCCGAACTTGAAGGCGTTGAGCATGCCGCCGAAATGGGCCTCGACATGTTCGGCCGAATAGCCGGCGATCTCGAAGGCCTTGTACATGATGTCGGGGCGGTGGTTGCGGATGGCGCCCGACGACAGCTCGACGCCGTTGCAGACGATATCGTACTGGAAGGCCTTGATCTCCAGCGGGTCCTTGTGGAGAAGCGCGTCCATGCCGCCCTGGGGCATCGAGAAGGGGTTATGGCTGAACTCGATCAGGCCGGTTTCCTCGTTGCGCTCGTACATCGGGAAGTCGACGGTCCAGCAGAACTTGAAGACGCCCTGCTCGATCAGATTCAATTCCTGGCCGATGCGGGTACGCACCTTGCCGGCGAATTTGGCGGCAAGATCGGCCTTGTCGCAGGCGAAGAACACCGCGTCGCCGTCCTTGAGGCCGGCGGCGGCGCGGATGGAATCGATGCGCGCCGGTTCCAGGTTCTTGGCGATGGGGCCCTTGGGGCCGTCGGCGGCGAACTGGATATAGCCCAGGCCGCCGGCGCCTTCCTCACGCGCCCATTCATTCAGCTTGTCGAACCACGAGCGCGGCTGGCTGGCGGCGCCCGGCGCCGGAATGGCGCGGACCACCGCGCCCTTGGCGTCGATGGCCTTGGCGAAGATGCCGAAATTCGAGCCCTTGAAGGCCTCGGTGACGTCGGCGATCTCGATCGGATTCCTGAGGTCCGGCTTGTCCGAGCCGTATTTCAGCATGGATTCGTCATAGGCGATGCGCGGGAACGGCGCCGGGGTGACCTTGCGGCCGCCGCCGAATTCGTTGAAGACGCCGGCCAGCACCGGCTCGATGGCGGCGAAGACGTCGTCCTGGGTCACATAGCTCATCTCGAAATCGAGCTGGTAGAACTCGCCCGGGCTGCGGTCGGCGCGGCCGGCCTCGTCGCGGAAGCAGGGCGCGATCTGGAAATAGCGGTCGAAGCCCGCCACCATCAGCAGCTGCTTGAACTGCTGCGGCGCCTGCGGCAGGGCGTAGAACTTGCCGGGATGGATGCGCGACGGCACCAGATAGTCCCGCGCCCCTTCCGGGCTCGACGCGGTCAGGATCGGCGTCTGGAATTCGGTGAAGCCCTGGTCGATCATCTTGGCGCGCAAATAGGCGATCACCTTCGAGCGCAGGATGATGTTGGCGTGGATCTTGTCGCGGCGCAGATCCAGGAAGCGGTAACGCAGCCGCATGTCCTCGGGATATTCCTGGTCGCCGGCCACCTGGATCGGCAGCACCTCGGCCATCGACTGGATCTCGACCTCGGCGACCTGCACCTCGATGGCGCCGGTGGCCAGCTTGGGGTTCACCGTCTCGGCCGAACGCTCGACCACCTTGCCGGTGACGGTGACGACACTTTCGGGGCGCGCCTTTTCCAGGGTCGGAAACACCGGGCTGGAAACGTCGACCACGCACTGGGTCAGGCCGTAATGGTCGCGCAAATCGACGAACAGCAGGTTGCCGTGGTCGCGCTTGCGATGCACCCATCCCGACAGCCGCACCTGGCTGCCGGCATCCTGGCGCCCGAGTTGACCACAGGTGTGCGTACGGTAAGCGTGCATGGAAGCCTTCTCCGCTGGCGGAATCGCGCTGGATCGAAGCGGGGAGGAAGGCATACGCGCCCCGATTCGTCAAGGCTGCGATGCGCCCGAGCGCCCGCCGCCACGCTTGCGTCGGCGGCGGCCCAGCGTGTATTCCTCTTGGATCATGCCAATGATTTCCGATACCCAGTCGCTGGCCGCCTTTTGTGAGCGGCTCTCCCACACCGAATACGTCACCGTCGACACCGAGTTCATGCGGGAAAAGACGTATTGGCCGCAGCTGTGCCTGGTCCAGCTGGCCGGCCCGGACGAGGCCCACGCCATCGACCCGCTGGCGCCCGGCATCGACCTGCGGCCGCTTTACGACCTGATGGCCAACCCGAAGGTGCTGAAGGTCTTTCACGCCGCCCGCCAGGATCTGGAAATCTTCCTCAAATACGCCGACGCCATCCCCTCGCCGATGTTCGACACCCAGGTGGCGGCGATGGTCTGCGGCTTTGGCGACGCGGTGGGCTACGAAACGCTGGTCGCCCAATTGGCCAAGGCCCGCATCGACAAGTCGATGCGCTTCACCGACTGGTCGCTCCGGCCGCTGTCGGAAAAGCAGATCCAGTATGCGCTGGCCGACGTCACCCATCTGCGCGTCGCCTACGAGAAGCTGGTGGCGAAGCTGGAAAAGAACGGCCGCGTCGCCTGGCTGGGCGAGGAAATGGCCGAGTTGACGGCGCCGTCGACCTATCGGGTTCCCTTCGACGACGCCTGGCGGCGGCTGAAGCCGCGCTCGTCCAGCCCGCGCTTCCTTGCCGTGCTGCGTGAATTGGCCGCCTGGCGCGAGCGCGAGGCGCAGGAACGCGACCTGCCGCGCCAGCGCGTGGTCCGCGACGAGATGCTGACCGAGATCGCCGCCCACCATCCGACCAACGTCAACGATCTGGCCCGCACCCGTGGCCTCGGACGCGGCCTGGTCGAGGGCAAGATGGGCCAGGCCATCCTCGACGCGGTGGCGCGCGGCATGGCGGTGCCCGAGGATCAGGCGCCGACGCCGCTCGATCGCGTCGACATGCCGCGCGGCCTGGGGCCGGTGGTCGATCTGCTGAAAGTGCTGCTGAAGATGAAGTGCGACGAGCACGGCGTCGCCCAGAAGCTGGTCGCCAACACCGCCGATGTCGAGGCCATCGCCGCCGATGACGACGCCAATGTCCGAGCCCTGTCGGGCTGGCGCCGCGAATTGTTCGGCGAGGACGCGCTGAAGCTCAAGCACGGCCGCCTGGGGCTGGGCTTCTGCACCGACGGCCGCCGCCTGCGGCTGGTGCCGCTGGAGCCGGCCGAACCGGCGGCCGAAGCGGTCGCCGCCGACTGAGATGGAGTCCGGGGGCGCCTTCGCCGAGGTCGGCCCCCAGGCGCGGGATGCCGCTCGCGCCGCCCTGCCGCGCGGCCTGGCCGCCGCCGCCCGCGCGGTGATCGCCCTGGCCGACGCGGCCATCGCCGAGGTTTCCGGTCTGCCCGAATGGCGCGACAAGTTCGCCGGCCTGGCCTGCGGCGCCGGTTGCACGCCCTGCTGTTATCAGATGGTGGGGGTGACACCGGCCGAGGAGGCTCTGCTGGCCGAGGGCGCCGCCGCCCTGTTCCCCACCCGCCGCAAGCGCTTGATCCGCAACGCCAAGGACCAGGCGGCCCGCGCCGCCGGTCTCGATCCCGCCGGCTATTGGGCGGCGAAGCTGCCTTGCGCGGCGTTGGCCGAGGACGGCAAATGCGTGCTGCACGCCCATCGCCCGCTGGCCTGCCGCGGCTTCAATTCGGCCGATGCCGGCGTCTGCCGCCGCTCGCTGGATGGCGAGTCCGTCCGCATCCCGGTGCTGGCGGCCCAATTCGCCATCTGGGGCAACGCCCAGGCCGGCCTCGCCCAGGCCCTGGCCGAAGCCGCCATCCCCCCCGGCCCGGCGCCGCTGTCGGCGGCATGGGGGCGGGTGCTGAAGTCGCTGTCATGATCCATGGTTGACCGCCGTGGTGTGGCGGTGCCGATCACCCCGCCACTCGGGCCAGGAAATCGGTGGGGGAAACGATTGGGATATCCTCAAAGGGATTGAGCGGGTGCAAATGCGTCCGGTCTCCGCTGACGAGGTAATCCGCCTTCCCGTCGAGGGCTAGGGCGAGGAAGACGTTGTCCTTCGGGTCAGAGCAGGCGGCCACTTTGGTTCCCACCGTCACGAACTCGGCCAGTTCCTCAATATTGGACACATACTCCATTCGCTCGGCCTCGGAGCCGTAGCGGGCGAATTTCTCGTTCGAGAACTTGGCGATAAGCTCGGCGAGCGTTTCGGAGCACATAAGCGGGATGTGCTTTTCCATCACCAAGCGGAGTACGCTCCAGGGAATGCCGCCTTTGGTGATGTACCCGCTGAGGATCACGTTCGTGTCGATCACGACACGGAGCGGCTTGGAACGGTGCCCCATGGCTAGCTCGCCAGGAACCGCCCAACGTCCTCTTCGGTAACGATTCCGTCCGCCCGCGCTAGGGCGGTCGCCTTGGTGGCGAGCTCATCCATCCGGCGTAGAATGCGGACTTTGCGCTCTTCATCGGTTTCGATGACGATGGTGAATTTCTGGTCCGGCCGCAAATTGAACTGCCGAACGGCATCGGGAAGCGTCCGCAGCGTAACGCCGTTGATTTCCTGGCTCATTCGCGTGCCCCGTTCCTCAACCGCTTGGTTCATAAAGGGAAATTAGAAGAGACGGGCCGTATTATATCCACTCCGGCCGAATTTCCCAATCGATCTTCGGACCGCGATTTCCGTCCCCGATCCTTCGGCCGGTCCCCTACCGCACCCGCCTGAGCACCAGCGTATCGCAATCCATGGCGCGGGTCAGGCGGTCGAAGCCGCGGTCGTTCTCGATGGTGAAGGCGGGATTGTCGGCGGGAACTTCCAGGATCAGTTCGGCTCCCTCGACTTTGAGCCGGGTTTGCCGCAGCAGGTTGGGGGCGCCGCCCGACAGGGTATGGGCCAGGCGGAGCGCGGTGCCGGCGATGCGGCAGCGTCGTAGCGCCGCCTGATCCAGCAGGGCGGTGGCGCGGGTCACCACCGGATCGTCCTCGTTGCCCATGTAGCGGATGAACACGGTCAGCGCGATGGCGGCGCGGTCGGCATGGCCCACCCCCATGAACGGCAGCCGCAGCACCCTGAGGAAGGCCTGTTCGGCGCGGGTGTCGGGGTGTTCGTTCCAGAAGGCGTCCGACACCAGGCAGGCGGCGTGGCGGACCCGGGCCTGACTGGGCGGCTCGGCCGGGAACAGCGGCGCCATCCAACTCATCAGTTCGTCGCCGTGCTCGGGGAAACGGCAATTGACCAGCGCCAACTGGCGGCAGACCGACAGCAGCGGGTCCTCGGCCTTCAGCTTGTCCGGCAGGCGCCGGAAGAACTGGCCTTCGCGCATGCCGTAGATCGAGAACACCAGCCGCTTCGGCTGCACCCGGCGCACCACCCGTTCCAGCACCAGGGCGGCCAGCGGCAGGCCGATGGCGCGCTTCTTGGCGACGCCGGGGATCTTTTCCAGCGACTTCTTGCTCTGGTTGGCGACCAGTCCGATGATGCGCAAGCCTTCGCGCGCCTCGATCGAGAAGTTGTCGAGCACCGACAGCGGGTGCTGGGTGTGGGTCATGCAGATGCGGGCCAGCGTCCGCCAAGCGCCGCCGACGGCGTAGAGGTTGCCGCCGCGCCCCTCGTCCAGCCAGGGAATGTCGGCGAGGTGGCGATCGACGATCTCGCCGGCGACGGTCCGGTCGTCGCCCGAGGACTCGGCCAACCGTAGCAACCCCAGCGGCATGGTGACATGCTCGCCGAAGGCGCCGTCCTTGACCGTCACCAGTTCCAGCGAGCCGCCGCCCAAGTCGCAGACGATGCCCTCGGCGTCGGGACTGCCGCACAGCACGCCAAGCGCGGCCAGCCGGGCCTCCTGTCCGCCGGACAACACCTTGACCTCGATGCCGAAGCGGCGCTCCAGTTCAGCGACGAAGGTGGGGCCGTCGCTGGCGTCGCGCACCGCGGCGGTGGCCAGGATGTCGAGGCGCTCAAGCTCCATCGCCCGGCTGAGGGCGACGAAACGACCGACCGCGCCGAAGGCCTGCTGCACGCCGGCCGGATTGAGGCGGCCGCTGCCGCCCAGGCCTTCGGCCAGGCCGCAGACCGCCTTCTCGTTGAACATCGGCACCGGGACGCGGCTGGCGGCATCGTAGACGCACAGGCGGATCGAATTCGATCCGATGTCGACGATTCCGACAGGCTCCAGGTGGCGCTTGAGCTTCATGCCGCCCACTCAGTCCTTGTTTTCCAGCAACAGCTTGGGCTTGCGCTTCTTTTCCAGCGCCGAGCCGCGGCCCGACAGCGAGGGATTGGTCATGAACCAGGTGTGGGCATTGAGCGCCTGCTCGCCGGTCTGGTGGCGGGTATAGGCGCCGGCGCTGTCGAGGTGCCAGGTCTGGGCCTGATCCTTGAGGTTGGCCTCCATGATCTGATCAAGGATCTGACGGTGAACGGTGGAATTCTCGATCGGCACGAAGGCCTCGACCCGCCAGTCCATGTTGCGCTGCATCCAGTCGGCCGAGGTGATGAACACCTTGGCGTGCCTGGACGGCAGTCGGTAGCCGTTGCCAAAGCAGATGATGCGCGAATGTTCGAGGAAGCGGCCGACGATGCTTTTGACCCGGATGTTGTCCGACAGGCCGGGGACGCCGGGGCGCAGGCAGCAGATGCCGCGGATCACCAGATCGACCTCGACCCCGGCCATCGACGCCTGGTAAAGGGCGTCGATGATCGCCGGATCGACCAACGAATTCATCTTGGCCCAGATGGCGGCGGGCTTGCCGGCCAGGGCGTTTTCGCGTTCGGTTTCGATCAGGCCGATGATCTTGCGGCGCAGGCCCAGGGGGGCGATGGTCAGCTTTTCCATATGGTCGGGCAGCGCGTAGCCGGTCATGTAGTTGAACGCCTTGGCGGCGTCGCGGCACAGCGTCGGGTCCGAGGTGAAGAACGACAAGTCGGTATAGACCTTGGCGGTGACCGGGTGGTAGTTGCCGGTACCGAAATGGACGTAGGAGACCAGGCCGGCCGCCTCGCGCCGCACCACCAGGGAAATCTTGGCGTGGGTCTTCAGTTCGATGAAGCCGAAAACCACTTGGGCTCCGGCGCTTTCCAGGTCCCGCGCCCAGCGGATATTGGCTTCCTCGTCGAAGCGGGCCTTCAGTTCGACCATGCAGGTCACCGACTTGCCGGCCTCGGCCGCCTCGATCAGGGCGGTGACGATCGGGCTGTCCTTCGAGGTGCGGTAGAGCGTCTGCTTGATCGCCACCACCTGGGGATCGCGGGCCGCCTGGCGGATGAACTGCACCACCACGTCGAAGCTCTCGAACGGGTGGTGGACGACGATGTCCTTCTTGCGGATGGCGGCGAAGCAATCACCGCCGAAATCGCGGATGCGCTCGGGGAAACGGGCGTTGTAGGGCGGGAACAGCAGGTCGGGGCGGTCGTCGCCGATCATCTGCTTGACGTCGACCAGGCCGATCAACTCGTCGAACTCGAAGACGTCGCCCTCGGCGACGTGCATCTCGTTGATGATCAGGCGCTTGAGTTCCTCCGAGGTGCCGGTGTTGAAGGTCAGCCGGATGACGTGGCCGCGCCGACGGCGCTTCAACGCCGATTCGAAGACCCGGACCAGATCCTCGGCCTCTTCGTCGATGTCCATTTCCGAATCGCGGATGACCCGGAACAGGCCCATGCCCTCGCAGCGGAAGCCGGGGAACAGCCGGTCCAGGCACTGCATCACCAAATCTTCCAGCGGCAGGAAGCGGATGGCCTCGCCGGGCAGGCGGATGAAGCGCTCGATCTGGTGCGGCAGCGGTACCAGGGCGCGCAGCACCTCGCCGTCATCCAGGCGGAACAGGTGCAGCACCATGGCGATGCCGGCGTTGGGAATGAAGGGGAAGGGATGGGCCGGGTCGATGGCCAGCGGCGTCAGCACCGGGAAGATGTGTTCCATGAAGCGGGCTTCCAGCCACTTCACTTCGCTCTTGGTCAGTTCCGGGGCCGATACCACGGCGATGCCGGCCGCCCGCATCTCGGTCTTCAGCTGGGTCCAGCACTGCTTCTGCAGGCGCAGCAGCTCGGCGCCTTCGCGGTTGATGGCGGCCAATTGCTGGGCCGGGGTCAGTCCGTCCTGGCTGGTGGTCATCACCCCGGCCTCGACCTGGCCCTTCAAGCCGGCGACGCGCACCATGTAGAATTCGTCGAGGTTCGATGCCGAGATCGACAGGAAGCGCAGGCGCTCCAGCAAGGGATGGTGGCGGTTCTGCGCTTCTTCGATGACGCGGCCGTTGAAGGCCAGCCAAGATAGCTCGCGATTGATGAAGCGGTCCTTCGACTCGATGTCGATGACGGGAATTTCGACCGGTTGCTGGGTCGTCACGTCGCTTCTCCGCTGCTGGGCTGTGGCTTCTGGGGAAACCTTTATATATGCTTCGGATACCGGTGTCATGACCGCGAGATGTGACGGAATTGAGACAGCTCTATTTGATGCGCCACGCGAAATCGTGCTGGGACGATCCCTCGCTCGATGACTTCGATCGCCCGCTCAACAAGCGGGGCCGAAAGGCCGCGCGGCGCATGGCCGCCCATCTCAAAACCAATGGTTTGCGGCCAGCCCTGGTGCTGTGTTCGGCGGCGTGCCGCACCGCCGAGACGCTGGACCTGATGGGGCCCGCCCTCGAAGGGGTTTCGGTTTCGGTCGAGCGGGAGCTTTACGAGGCGTCCAAGGGCAAGCTTCTCACCCGCCTGAGGTCGCTCGACGATCACCTCGCCTCGGTGCTGTTGATCGGCCACAATCCCGGACTGGGGCGTCTGGCCGAGGCGCTGTGCGCCGGTCACGGCGACGCCAAGGCCCGCGAGCGTCTGGCCGCCAAATTGCCGACCGGCGCCCTGGTGGTGCTGGAGACCGACGCCGCCCATTGGGGGGGGCTGGAGGACGGCAGTTGCCGGCTAGTCTCCTTCGTCACCCCGGCGGATCTCGACCGGGAATAGGGCGATGATCCTGTTCGAGCTTCGCTGCGCCCGGGACCACCAGTTCGAGGGCTGGTTCAAAGACAACGCCGGCTTTGAAGCCCAGGCGCTGGCCGGCGAGATCGCCTGCCCCCATTGTGGCGCCACCGACGTCGGCAAGGCGGTGATGGCGCCCCGGCTGAACTCGGCCCGCGGCGACGCGCTGGACGTTCACGACGCCGCCCGCGCGGCCCGTCAGATGCTCGGCGAGTTGCGGCGCAAGGTCGAGACCACTTGCGAGAATGTCGGCGAACGCTTCCCCGAAGAGGCGCGCAAGATCCATTACGGTGAAGTCGCGCCGAAGGGCATCTACGGCGACGCCACGGCCGACGAGGTGCGTGAGTTGGAGGAGGAGGGCGTCGAGATCGCCCGCATCCCCTGGCTTCGGCCCGAAGACTGACGGCGGGTTCTACGCCGCGTCGATGGCGTAACCGGCCAGCACGTCCTGGATGCGCTCGGCCAGCAGGGTGCCCGCCTCGTTCGGCTGGTAGCGGCGCATGAAGTCGACCCGGCGTTCCCACTCGATCAGCATGTCGCGGGGGCGGTCCGGTTCGGCTTTCTCGCCGGTCAAGGCGCCGATGGTTTCGTCCCAGCGCGGATCAAGTTCGCTGGGGAAGCCGACCATGCGGTACTCGGCCCAGGAAATCTCGCCGCCGAGGTAGAGTTCGTGGGCGAATTCGGCGAAATCGCGCGGGCTGATGTGGCGAACATCCGGCCCCCGTGGCTGGCGCGGCGGTGGTGGCGGCGGCAGGGCCAGGACGGGCTCCTGTCGGCGGACGGGAGTCTGGCGCGGCGGAGCGGAGCGAAACTGGGCGGTGATCCAATTCATTCGGCGGCCATGGGTTTGCGGGTTGCGGGCGAGAGGGCGATGACGTCGAGCAGCCGGGTTCCGAAGCCGGGCAGTTCGGCCAGCGAGCAGATTTGCTCCCAGGTCAGGCTGCCCTCCTGGAACAATTCGCCCACCAGTGACGCCAACTCGTCGGAGGTGGGAAAGTGGGCGATGGCGAAAGCCGGTTTTGACGCCACCGGTAGACGCGGTGGCGCGACGAATGGCGTGACGTTGGCGAAATTCCCGCCGCGGTCGTCGGGCGCGAAGTCGAAGGTCACCGGCTCCTCCGTGGTTGCTTCATGGCCCCTCCCGGCCGACAACTCCGCAAGCGCCATGCCAGCCCCCATGCCCGCGTTCCCCCTGGATTCGTCCGATCGGCACCCGGCAGGCATTGCCTTTCGGCCGGCAATTTTTGCCGGGTACCCGGCAAAACACGCCGGGCCGAATCGGGGATGCGGCGGGCGCGGCGAAATGTATAATGGCGCGCGCTTGTGGCGGAGGATTCGGATGAAGCGGGTATCGGTGGTTGCGGCCGCCGCGGTTGCGGTGACGATCGGGGCGACGGCCGCCTGGGCCGGTGGCGCCGTGGGCCTGACGCCGCATCGCGCCGTCTACAGCATGAATCTGGCCAGCACCCATGCCGGCAGCGGCATCGTCGGCGCCACCGGCTCGATGAGCTACGAGTTCGCCGATACCTGCGACGGCTGGATCGTCGAGAACCGCATCGCCATCACCTATGCCTATACCGAGGGCGGTCAGGCGGCCACCACCACCGATTTCCTCACCTGGGAATCGAAGGACGGGCTCAAGTACCGTTTCCGCCTCAGGAACAGCCGCGACGGCCAGGTCACCGACGAGGTCGAGGGCACCGCCGAGTTGAAGGGTAAGGGGCAGGGCGGCACCGCCCGCTTCACCCGGCCCGAGGCGATGACGGTGAACCTGCCCAAAGGCACGCTGTTTCCCACCGAGCACACCGCGCACCTGATGGATGCCGCCCGCGCCGGCGCCCGCACCTATCTGAAGGTGGTGTTCGACGGCTCGGACGCCGAGGGGGCCTACGACGTCAATGCCGTCATCGGCCGGCCCAAGACCGAGCCGGCGGCCGCCTCGTCGGCGCTGCTGAATTCAGCCTCCTGGCCAATGCGGCTGGCCTTCTTCCCGTTGAAGAGCGTCGAATCGACCCCGGATTTCGAAATGGCGCTCGACTACCACGAGAACGGCGTCGCCCAGAACATCTTGCAGACCTTCAAGAATTTCAGTCTGGTGGGCAAGTTGCAGAGCGTCGAGCCGTTGCCGCGCCGCGGCTGCTAGACCGATTCGCCCTTCGACCGGCCGCGGCTGGTTCCAGCAAAAGGAAAGCCGATGTCCGACGCCGCCGCCGAAGTCGCCCGCCTTGCCGCCATCGTTGACGAGCACCGGCGGCTGATGGCCGAAAGCCCCGGCGCCCTGTTCCCCGTCTACGCCGACGCGCAGATCAATCTGGCGTCGCGTCTGGCCGAGTTGGGCCGCCACGAGGAGGCCCTGGCCGCCGCCGTCGAGGGCGTCGCCCACTTCCAGTCGCTGGCCGCCACCGATTCGGCCACTTTCCTCGTCCATCTGGCGTCGGGCTTCAACAACCTGTCCAGCCGCCTGGCCGATTCCGGCCGCGCCGACGACGCCCAGCGGGCCGGCGCCGAGGCGGTGCATCTGTCGCGTCAGGCGCTCGCGCATCAGCCGGAACAGGCCCGTTTTCTGCTGGTCTCGGCGCTGATGAACGAGGCTGGCCGGGCCTGGCGGGCCAATCAGGCGTTGCCGGCGCTCAACGCCATGGGGGAGGCGGTCACCGTCTTCGCCGAAGGGGGCGAGGCGCTGGCTGGTCACCTGGGGGTGATGATCGACGCCCTGCACAAGAACGCCATGGCGCTGGTCGAGGCCAATCGCTGGCCCGAGGCGGTGGCGGTACGCCGCATGACCGTCAAATGCTTCGGCGGCCCGGTGCCGGCGCCGGTGCACCATCTGCTGGCTTTGACGCTGCAACAGGCCGCCTTCGCCGCCGCCGCCACCGGTCGCCCGGCCGAGGCGGTGCCCCTGGCCGACGAGGCGGTCGGCCTAGCCCGCTCGTTGTTGGCCCACGATCCCAAGTACATGCTGTTCCTGGCCCAGTCGCTGGGCAACCTGGCCAGCCGCCTGCACGAGGCCGGCGAGCAGGAGAGCGCCCTCGAGACGGCGATGGAGGCCGTCAACATGTTGCAAGGCGTGGCCGAAACCGATGCTTCGGCGGCGGTGGCGCCGCTGGCGGTGACGCTCGATACCTTCGCCGCCATCCTGACGGCGCTTGGTCACGCCGATCAGGCCGAGACGGTGCGGGCCCAGCGCGCCGGTTTGTTGGATACCATGGAGAAGGCCAAGGAACTGGCCCGTCAGCGGGGCGACGGCGAGCCGCGCTAGGCTAATCCGCCGGCCACAGCCAGGCGGCGCCGCGAACGCCAGACGAATCCCCGTGCTTGGGCGGCGCCAGTCGGGTCGCCACTTGATCCGAAAACACCCACTCGCCCCACAGGCGCGGCACGCTTTCGTAGAGGCGCTCGATCCGCGACAGGCCGCCGCCCAGCACGATCACCTCGGGGTCGATGACATTGACGATCGTGGCCAGGGCTCGGGCCAGCCGTCGTTCGTAGCGCTCCATCGCCGCCATTGCCGCCGGCTCGCCGCGCTCGGCGCGGTCGGCGGCCTCGGCGCCCGAGGCGGCGCCGGCGTCGCGGGCCAAGGCGGGGCCGGACAGGAAAGTCTCGATGCAGCCGCGCTTGCCGCAATAGCATGGGGTACCGGGGCGTTCGTCGTCGTCGGGCCAGGGCAGGGGATTGTGGCCCCATTCGCCGGCGATGGCGTTGGGTCCGGCCAGCGGGCGGCCGTGGACGACGATGCCGCCGCCGACCCCGGTTCCCAGGATCACCCCGAATACCGTTGCCGCGCCGGCCGCGGCGCCGTCGCTGGCCTCGGACAGGGCGAAGCAATCGGCGTCGTTGGCCAGCCGCACCGGGCGCCCGAGGGCGGCGGCGAGGTCGCGGTCGAAGGGTTTGCCGATCAGCCAAGTGGAATTGGCGTTCTTGACCAGCCCGGTGGCCGGGCTGACGGCGCCGGGGATGCCGATGCCGACGCTGCCTTGAGTCGAGAGCGTCGCCTCCAGCCCCTCGACCAGTTCGCGAATGGTGCGGATGGTGCCGTCGTAGCTGCCCTTTTCGGTAGCCACCCGGCGACGCGCCAGTTCGGTGCCGTCGGCACCCAGCGCGATGGCCTCGGTCTTGGTGCCGCCGAGGTCGATGCCGATGCGTAAACGCGGGCTCACGCCGGTTCGACGGCGCAGTACAGGCTGTAAAGGGTACCCAGCACCGCCGTCGCTTCCTTGCCGGACAACGAATAGAAGATGGTCTGGGCTTGGCGACGGGTCTGCACCAGTCCGTCGCGGCGCAATCGGGCCAGATGTTGGGAAAGCGCCGATTGCGACAACCCGACCAGCCGCTCCAGTTCGCCCACCGACTTCTCGCCCTGCGACAGCAGGCACAGCACCATCAGGCGATGCTCGTTGCTCATCGCCTTCAGCAGATTGCTGGCACGCCGGGCGTTTTCCTGAAGCTTCTGCGGTTCCATGCGATCATCCGAGCCAAGGTGCCAAGATATCGTATCGCAAATGTGGAATATTGCAATTCACCACGCCAGACGCGCATGGCGTGGTGAATTACACTAATTTAGACGTTGTTTCGCTCGGCCCTTGATCCCCAACGCCGCCAGTGCGGTGGCGCGGATGTTCGAGGCGTTGAGCCCGGCATCCTCGTATTGCTGGTCGGGGGAATCGTGCTCGATGAAGATGTCGGGCAGCACCAGCGGCCGCACCTTGAGGCCACCGTCCAGCAGGCCGGCATTGGCCAGCAGGTGCAGCACATGGCTGCCGAAGCCGCCGATCGAGTTTTCCTCGACGGTGATCAGCACCTCGTGCTCGGCGGCCAGCGTCTTGATCAACTCGGCGTCCAGCGGTTTCATGAAGCGGGCGTCGGCGACGGTCGCCTCAATGCCGTCGGCCACCAGGTCGTCGGCCGCCTTCAGGCATTCGGCCAGGCGGGTGCCGATCGACAGCAGCGCCACCTTGCTTCCCTGGCGGACGACGCGGCCCTTGCCGATCGGCAGCGCCGTGCCCTTTTCCGGCAGGTCGATGCCGACGCCCTCGCCGCGCGGATAGCGGAAGACGGTGGGCCGGTGGTCGGTGGCCACCGCGGTGGCGACCATGTGCATCAATTCGGCCTCGTCCGCCGGCGCCATGATCACCAGATCGGGGATGCAGCCAAGAAAAGCCATGTCGTAGGCGCCGGCGTGGGTGGCGCCGTCGGCGCCGACCAGACCGGCGCGGTCGATGGCGAAGCGGACCGGCAGCCCCTGCAGGGCGGCATCGTGGACCAGTTGGTCATAGCCCCGTTGCAGGAAGCTGGAATAGAGCGCGCAGAAGGGCTTGTAGCCCTCGGCGGCGAGGCCGGCGGCGAAGGTCACCGCGTGCTGCTCGGCGATGCCGACGTCGTAGCAGCGCTCGGGATAAAGCTCGGCGAACTTGTCGAGACCGGTTCCGGCCGGCATGGCGGCGGTGATGGCGACGATCTTGGAATCGTGCTTGGCCTCGGCCAGCAGGGCCTTGGCGAACACCGCGGTGTAGCTGGGGGCGTTGGCCTTGGGCTTGGCCAGCTTGCCGGTAACGACGTCGAACTTGCCGACGCCGTGGTACTTGTCGGCGGCGGCCTCGGCCGGGGCGTAGCCACGCCCCTTCTTGGTCACCACGTGCAGCAGCACCGGCTTGGCCTCGTCGGTGTCGCGGATATTCTTCAGCACCGGCAGCAGATGCTCGAGATTATGGCCGTCGACCGGGCCGACGTAATAGAAGCCCAGTTCCTCGAACAGGGTGCCGCCGGTGACCATGCCCCGCGCGTATTCCTCGGCGCGTTTGGCGGCGCGCTCCAGGCCGGGCGGCAGCATGTGGACCAGATCGCGGGCCATGTGGCGCAGATGCCGGTAGGTGTCCGACGACAGCAGCCGCGACAGGTATGAGCTCATCGCCCCCACCGGCGGCGCGATCGACATGTCGTTGTCGTTGAGGATGACCAGCAGGCGCGAGCCGAGCGCGCCGGCGTTGTTGAGCGCCTCGTAAGCCATGCCGGCGCTCATCGAGCCGTCGCCGATCACCGCGATGGCGTGGTTGTTGCCGCCCTTGAGGTCGCGGGCCGCCGCCATGCCCAGCGCCGCCGAGATCGAGGTCGAGGAATGGCCGGCGCCGAAGGGGTCGTAAGGGCTTTCCGAACGCTTGGTGAAGCCGGACAGGCCGCCGCCCTGACGCAGCGTCCGCATGCGGCCCTTGCGTCCGGTAAGGATTTTGTGGGGGTAGGCCTGGTGGCCGACATCCCAGATCAGGCGATCCTCGGGGGTGTTGAAGACATGGTGGATCGCCACCGTCAGCTCGATCACGCCCAGGCCGGCGCCGAGATGGCCGCCGGTCAGCGAAACCGACTCGATCATCTCGCGGCGGACTTCCTCGGCCAGTTGCTTGAGCTGGTCGATGTCGAAATCGCGGAAATCCTTGGGCTCGTTGACGCGGTCGAGCAGGCGCGCATGGGGCTTGGGCGGCATCGAAGTCATTTCTTGTTCCTTACGAGCGCCGGTCGACGACGTAGCGGGCGACCGCCCGCAGCAGATCGGCCTTTTCGTCGAAGACGTCGAGATGTCGGGCGGCCTGGTCGGCCAGCATGTCGGCCTGGGCGCGGGCGCGCTCGATGCCCAGCAGCGAGACGAAGGTCGCCTTGCCGGCATCGGCGTCCTTGCCGACCTTCTTGCCGACTTCGGCGGCGTCGCCCTCGACGTCGAGGAGATCGTCGGCGATCTGGAAGGCCAGGCCCAAATCATGGGCGTAATTCCGAAGCGCCTGGCGCTGCGCCGCCGCCGCCTTGCCGAGCACGGCGCCGGCCTCGCACGAGAAGCCGATCAGGCGGCCGGTCTTCATCTGCTGCAGGCGAGTGATGGCCGGGATGTCCATGGCGAACTCGGCGGCGCGCAAATCCACCATCTGGCCGCCGACCATGCCGTCGGCGCCCGAGGCGCGGGCCAGATCGGCCACCAGCTCGCAACGCACCGCCGGATCGGAATGGGTGGGGGCGCCGGCCAGCACTTCAAACGAGTGGGTGAGCAGGGCGTCGCCGGCCAGCAACGCCGTCTGCTCGTCGAACTTGCGGTGGCAGGTGGGGCGTCCGCGTCGGAGGTCGTCATTGTCCATGCACGGCAGATCGTCGTGGATCAGCGAGTAGCAGTGGACCATCTCGATGGCGCAGGCGACGCGGATGGCGGCGCTTTCGGCGACGTTGAACAGTCCGGCCGACTGCATCACCAGGAACGGGCGCAGGCGCTTGCCGCCGTCCAGGGTGGAATAGCGCATGGCCTCGTGAACGCGGTTTTCCGGCCCGGCGGGTACCGGCAGCAGGCGGTCCAGTTCGGCGTTGACGGCGGCGGCGTTCGTCTTCAGCGCATCGGCGAGATTGGCCGGGGAGGCGGCTTGGCTCAAGGAGGAGAGTCCTTCTGATTATTGGATGTTGGCGGGCTCGACCGAGACCGATCCGTCCGGGCCCAACACGATGCGGTCGACGCGGGCCTGGGCTTCGCGCAGCTTGGTTTCGCAGTGGGCCTTCAGCGCCGCGCCCCGCTCGTAGGCGGCGATGGCGTCGTCCAGCTTGGTGGCGCCGCCCTCAAGGGCGCGGACGATGCGGTCCAATTCGGCAAGGGCGTCCTCGAAACTCATCGAGGCGATTTCGGCGAACGACTCGGCCATGAAACCCCAAGTTGGTGATCTGGGAATTGCGACAAGGGGGCGAAGTGTACGTTCGACGTCCGGGGATGGCAAGTAAGTGCACCCCCTAATATGGCGGGCCTTACACCCCCATCAACGCCCGCACGTGCTCGCGCACCGAGGCCCCCAGCGACGGCAGGTCGTAGCCGCCCTCCAGGATCGAGACGACGCGGTCGTTGGCGGAGACCGCCGCCTGCTCCAACAGTCGGCGGGTGATCCAGCCGAAATCGGCGGTCTTGAGGCGCAACTGGGCCAGCGGGTCCGAGGCGTGGGCGTCGAAGCCGGCCGAAATGATGATCAGTTCGGGGGCGAAGGTCGCCAGCTTGGGCAGGATGACGTCGTCCCAGGCCTGGCGAAAGGTGTCGGAGCCGCTGCCGGCCGGCAGCGGCACGTTGACCACGCGGCCCATGCCGCCGGTTTCGTCGGCGAATCCGGTGTTGGGATAGGCGTGCTCCTGGTGGGTCGAGGCGTAGAACATCCCCTGCTCGTCCCACAGGATGCTCTGGGTGCCGTTGCCATGATGAACGTCGAAATCGATCACCGCCACCCGGTCGAAGCCGTGCTCGACGCGGGCGTGCAGGGCGGCCACGGCGGCGTTGTTGAACAGGCAGAAGCCCATGGCGGCGTCGCGCTCGGCGTGGTGGCCGGGGGGGCGGACGGCGCAGAAGGCGTTGCGGGCCCGCCGCCGAGTCACCTGGTCAACCGCATCGATCCCGGCCCCGGCGGCGCGCAGCGCCGCCTCCCCCGATCCCCGCGACAGCACCGTGTCGGGATCGAGGTGATGCAGCACATCGGCGGTCGGCACCGAGCCCAGCACATGGTCGACATGAGTCTCGGAATGGGCGCGCAGCAATTGGCGTTTGCTGGCCCTCGGCGCTTCGTCGCGGGCCAGCAAGAAGAATTCCTCCGCCTCCAACACGCTGATCACCTCGCGCAGCCGTGCCGCGCACTCGGGATGGTAATCGCCGGTGTCGTGGTCTAGGCAGGCGAGGTGGGAGCAAAGCAGGGTTGCCATTGGAAGATTCGGAAAGCCCCTCAGCCAAAGTTTTTTTGTTTATTCTCCGGTAAGGCAGGCGCATTTTCCACAGCTGATTTGGCGGGGGGCGGAACCGACGGTGGCGGCGCGAAAGAGGATCGATCAGGTGATGGTGGAGCGTGGGCTGGTGGAAAGCCGTGCCCGCGCCCAGGCGCTGGTGATGGCGGGACTGGTGCTGGCCGGCGGCAAACGGGTCGACAAGCCGGGCACGCCGATTGCCGACGACGTGGCGGTCGAGCTCAAGGGCCAGAGCCATCCCTGGGTGTCGCGCGGTGGCCTCAAGCTGGCCCATGCCTTGGCCGAATTCCCCATCGCGGTGGAAGGCAAGGTCTGCCTCGACGTCGGCGCCTCGACCGGCGGCTTCACCGACGTGCTGCTGGCGGGCGGCGCGGCCAAGGTCTACGCCGTCGATGTCGGTCACGGCCAATTGGCGTGGAAGCTGCGTCAGGACCCGCGCGTGGTGGTGCTGGAGCGCACCAACGCCCGCCATCTCACCGCCGAACTGGTGCCCGAGCCGATTGACCTGGTGGTTTGCGACGCCGCCTTCATCGGCCTCGAGACGGTGCTGCCGGCGCCGCTGGCGCTGGCGCGGCCGGGGGCGGTGCTGGTGGCGCTGATCAAGCCGCAATTCGAGGTCGGCAAGGGCCGGGTCGGCAAGGGCGGCGTGGTGCGCGAGCCGGAACTCCACGCCGAGGTCTGCGAGCGCATCCGGGCCTGGCTGGCCGGACTGCCGGGCTGGCGGGTCGAGGGCATCACCGAAAGCCCGATCACCGGCCCCGAGGGCAACAAGGAATTCCTCATCGTCGGTCGCCATGTGCTCGCGTTATGAGCTCAATGCCGACGCCCGCGAACTGGGTGCCCGTTTCCGTCTGACGGTGCCGCCGCCGCCCAATCGCGCCGAGGTTCATCCCACCGATCCGGCGCTGGTGATCGGCCCCGACGGCGGCCGGCTGGCTCGTTGGGGGCTGGAGGCGGCGTGGAGCAAGCGGCCGCTGATCAACGCCCGCGCCGAAAGCCTGGCCGAGCGGGACGCCTTCCGGCGGCTGTTGACGGCGCGGGTGTTGATCCCCGCCACCCTGTGGTGGGAATGGCGTGTCGCGGCCGATGGTCGCGGCCGGACGAAGATGCGCCTGCGTCCCGCCGGGGACGGGGCGTTCGCCTTTGCCGGTCTGCTGGATGGCGAGCGTTTCACCATGATCACCCGCGCCGCTCAGGCCTCCATCGCCGATGTTCACGAGCGCATGCCGGCGCTGTTGCGTCCGGCCGACGAGGCGCTATGGCTCGACCCGACCCGGCCCTTCGCCGAAGCGGCGGCGGCGCTGGCGCCGCCCGATGCCGTGATCGAGGCGGTGCCCGAGGCGCCGTCGGCGCAGGGGGATTTGTTCGGGTAGCGGCGACGCCCCGGCCCCGGCCGCTTTCATCGAACGGTCACGCCGCCACGCGGCGGGATTCATTACTGTCGCGTTGCGACTTGATGAAAGGACGGCGAATGGATAACGGCGATCTCGTCCTCGACGCGGAAGCGGCGGCGCTTCTCGGTTTCCGCCTGAGCTGGCCGGGCGAGGCGCGCGGCCGCGCCGCCCCAGTGCCGCCCTTGCATGGCTGGCCGGTGGCACTGTCCGCGCCCTCGACCGAAACAAGCAAAAGCTGGCTACCTTCGGTAAAGTTGACAGGCACCCCCCTCGGGTGAATGCCCCTTATTCTTTTGGTTTGGGTGGTGTCTTCGCGTAGCCGTGTTATGTCTTCCCGCTGGGGAGACACTAAAGGCGCCACGCGATGGCTTTGATCACCTGGACCGACGAACTCAGCGTTCATGTCGCCGAGTTTGATGAAGATCATAAGCGCCTGATCACCTTGATCAACGCCTTGTGGGAGGCGAGCGAGGAGCGGCGCGGCCACGAAGTCCTGGACGACATCCTCGGCCAGCTGGCCGAATACACCGTCAGCCATTTCGGTCGTGAAGAGGCGCTGTTCGCCAAGTGGGACTACCCCGGCGCCGCCGCCCATATCGAATGCCACCATCAACTGATCGCCACCCTGACCGAGCTGCGGGCCAAATTCCAGGGCAACCGCAGTACCGTGGTGGCCGACGAGGTCTTCGACTTTATCCGGGACTGGCTGATCCGCCATGTGCTGGGCGATGACGCCCTTTACGGCGCTTATTTCAGCCATCTCGGCGTCGATCGGATCGATGCCGTCGCCTCGCCGGCAACCCGCATCGACGGCTTGCCGCTGCTGGCGCTCGCCGCGCTGCCGGGCGTGGTCATCGCCGTCGCTTCGACGGTGATGCTGGCGGTGCCGGCCACCATCTGGGCGACCTTGTCCTATGTCGCGGTGCTGGGGGCGCTGGTGGGCTTGGCGGCCGGTTTGGTCGCCTGGGTGCGCTCGCCGTTGCTGAAGCTGGTCGACGTGGTGACCAAGCTGTCGATCAATCAGCCCAACGTCCGCGTCGCCCCCGGTGGCGGTAGCCGCGAGGTCGGGCGCCTGCGGTTCTTCCTGTTGGCGCTGGCCGGGACGCTCGCCGACCTCGGGCGCAAGACCGCCCACAGCGACACCATTCAGCGCACCACCGAAAAGGAGATGCGCGCGGCCTTTCTCAGCCTGTCGCAGCGGCTGGAAGGTGAGATCGACAACGCGGTCGGCGAGGTCACCGGCCGTTCCACCGCCCTGTGTTCGGTGGCCGACGGCATGCGCAACCAGGCCATGGCGGTCAGCGAGCAGAACCGGGAATTGGCTGCCGCCGCCGAAAGCGCCACCTCGGACGCCACCACCGTTGCCGATTCCGCCGACGCTTTGCGCGCGGCCATCGACGGCATGCAGCGCGAAGCCCAGCGTTCCACCCAGGCGGCGACCATTGCCACCGACGAGGCACGGCGCGGTAGCGCCATCGTCTCCGGTCTGGCGGAAAGTTCGCGTCGGATCGATACCGTGGTGTCGCTGATCAACGATATCGCCGGGCAGACCAATCTCCTGGCCTTGAACGCGACCATCGAGGCGGCCAGGGCCGGCGAGGCCGGCAAGGGATTCGCCGTCGTCGCCAACGAGGTCAAGCATTTGGCCAACCAGACCGCCAAGGCCACCGAGGAAATCGTTGCCCAGATATCGGCGATTCAGGATGCGGTCGGTGCGGCGGTGGCCTCGATCCAGGCGGTCGATCACCGCATTTCGGAAGTGAAGGAGATCGCCGCCGACATGGCCGACGCCATCGGCCGCCAGGTCGAGGAGGCAGCCACCATCACCCAGCAGGCCCGCCAGACCGCCGACGCCTCGCGCACGGTGCTGGCGGCGGTGGCCACCATCGCCGAGACCGCTTCCGAGGCCGAGCAGATGTCGACCATGGTGCACAACACCGTTACCTCGGTGGCTGGGCAGCTCGCCGGCATGCGCGAGCAACTGGTGGCGACGCTGCGCGGCACCCAGGTCGGCAATCGTCGCCATCATCCGCGCTTCGAGGTCGACATGGGGGTGGTTGTCACCGCCGGTGGTCAGCGGATGGAAGGTCGCATCAAGGACCTGTCGTTGGGCGGTTGCCGCATCGAGATCGAGGCGACCTCGGTGGCCAAGGGCGACATGGTGCAGTTCTCGGTCGCCGATGTCGCCGATATTTCGGCCGAGGTTCGCGGCGTTAATGAATCGGGCATCCACCTGCAATTCGCCGCCAACGCCGCTCAGCGCGCCCGCATCGCCCAGTTGCTGAGCGCCGCCCGCATCGACGAGACGGTCAACGCCGACGTCGAACTATTCTGAGCGAAAGCGGTTCGGCCGCTCGCGCCACGCTCGCCGGGTGCATGCCTCCGGTTTGCCCCCTCCGGGGGATTGGCGTCGTCGCCCGGGAAAAAGTCCTTCGGCCTTTGGCCTAAGTGTACTTTTTCCCGAAATGATACTCGGCGCCCTTTAACGTGACGCTTCGTGTCATCCCGAGCGCATGCGAGGGATCTCAGCTTGGTCCGGCGTATCCCAATCGGAAATGCCGGACCAGAACGAGATCCCTCCTCCCGGTGGTCGTCGGGATGACAGGTCATAACCTCGAGCCAGTGGCTCGAGATTATGGGCTCCGATTTCGCCGGGTTTGGGGACCAAACCCGGCGAAATCAAACAGGCGAACTCTATTACCGGCGACCGAAAACGCTAAAACTCCTTCCAGTCGTCCGAGTTTCCGTCGCCTTTGGCGGGAGACTCGGATTTTGGACTCGCGGCGGCCGCCGTCTTGTCATGGAGCTTGGCCAGGTGGGACTTGGCGGCGGCGACCTTGGGCGGCGCCTTGGCGGTCGCGCGATGGGGCGGGGGGGCGGCGGGCTTGGCCGCCGGCCCAGCGGCGGCCTTGGTCGGTTGTTGCTGCGCCTGGGCTCCGACCTGGAAGAAGCCCATCAGGCTGTTAAGCTCATGCGACTGTTCTTCCAGGGAATGGGCCGCGGCGGCGCTTTCCTCGACCAGGGCGGCGTTCTGTTGGGTCATCTCGTCCATTTGGGTGATGGCCTGATTGACCTGATCAATGCCCGAGGCTTGTTCCTGACTGGCGGCGGCGATCTCGCCAACGATGTCGGCCACCCGCTTCACCCCGGACAGAATATCTTCAAGGGTCTTGCCGGCCCCCTTGACCAGTTCGGCGCCGTTCTTGACCTCTCCGGTGCTTTGAGCGATCAGGCCCTTGATCTCTTTTGACGCTTGGGCCGAGCGTTGGGCCAGATTACGCACCTCTTGAGCCACCACGGCGAAACCCTTGCCGGCGTCACCGGCCCTGGCCGCCTCGACCGCCGCGTTGAGCGCCAACAGGTTGGTCTGGAAGGCGATCTCGTCGATCATGCCGACGATGTCGCCGATCTTCTGCGAAGACGCCTCGATTCGCCCCATGGCCGAGATGGCGTCGGTCACCACTTGGCCGCCGGCGGCGGCCGTCTCGCGGGCTCCCGCCGCCAACTGGTTCGCCTGCTGCGCATTGGCGGCGTTCTGGCGCACGGTGGCGGACAACTCCTCCATGCTGGCCGCGGTTTCCTCCAGGGCCGAAGCCTGTTGCTCGGACCGCTCCGACAGGTCCTGCGAGCCGGCCGACACCTCGGCCGCCGCGGAACCGATCTGGACGGCCGATGAGTTGATGTTGGTGACCACCTCGAACAGCTTGTCGGCGGTCGCGTTGGCGTCGGTCTTGATCTGGTTGTAGATGCCTTTATAGGCGGTGGTGATCCGCTTGGTCAGGTCACCCTTGGCGACCGCGTCGAGCAGGAAGGCGGTATCCTTGAACGCTCCGCTGGCAACGGACACCAGATCGTTGACGCCGGCGCACAGGGACCGCATCGCTCCCTCCTTGCCCTCCAAATCGATCTGGCGGTCCAAATCGCCTTCGCCCGCGGCCTTGGTGACCTCGGCGACCTCGGCGACGATGGCCGCCTCGCGTTGGCGCTGCTGCTCTTCGGCGAGGCGTTGGGCCTCATCGGCGGCCTTCTGCTCGGCCTCCATCCGCAGCTTATCGATGGCGTTCTGCTTGAAGACCTCGACGGCCCGGGCCATGGCACCGATTTCGTCCTGCTGCTCGGTGGCGGGGACGGTCGCGCCCACGTCGCCTTTGGACAGCAGTGCCATGGCGTCGTTGAGGCCGATGATCGGGCGGCTGATGGCGTTGGAAATCAGCAATCCCACCAAGATGCCCAGGCCGGCGACCGCCAGCCCGATGCCGATCAGCCAGCTCAGGATGGCCTGGCGGGTGTCGAGCATGGACTGCGTTTGGTCATGGGCGGCGTCGTAGGCCAGCTTGATGACCTGACGGCCCAGATCCGCCATCTTCGGCAGGATCTCCTTGAACAGCAGGTCGCTGCGTTCCACCCATTTATAGGCGGCCTTCTCGTAGGCCTGCGCCGCCTGCTTGAAGGTGCCGACCTGACGGCGTTCCACATCGGTCGCCGCATCCTTTTCCAGGATCGCCAGCTTCTGCATCATCAGGCCGAAATCCTTCTTCATCGCCTCGAAGGTTTCCGGCCGGTGCTCACGCATGTAGCGCTTTTCGTTCGCGCGAATCAGGTAGGTGTATTCAAGGATATCCGCGGCGATGGCGGCCTTGCGGGGGTCGCCGATGGTGTGGGTGTAATCGCGCGCCTGCTGGGTCGCGGTTTCGCCATCGGTCTCCAATCCATCGGTCAGCTTGTCCAGTTCCAGCAGGGCGGCGACGCCTTTGCGGTACAGGTCGGCGTAATCGGCGGTGCCCTTGCGCGCCGCCTTTGACCGTTCCCTGAGGCCGGGATTGTCAAAGGTGTCGATCTTGTCCAGGGTCTCGTTGATGGTCGCGACGTCCTTTTCGGCGGTCTGGAAAGCCTTTTCCGCGGCCTTGGCGTCGTCGGTCGCCGCGCTGGAATTGAGGAGGTAGTTCTTCTCCTCGGCAATGGTCTCGTAGGCGTAGCGCTCGACGTTGGTGGCCAGCACCACCTGATCCAGCGACGTTTTCAGGCTGGACAGGCCCAGGTTGGCGACGACGAACATGACGATGGCGGTGACCACGGTGATGGCAATCAGGATGAGTGCCTTGACGCGGATTTTCAGGTTTCCGAGCGCGCTCATTTTCAATCCCCCAATTCTCGGCGGCTATGCGGCGGTGGCGGCCTGGACGAGGACGTCCTTGTCGCGATCAAGCAGATGGTGAAGGTCAAGCAGGACCACCATGCGCCCTTCGACCGAAACGATGCCGGCCAGAAACGCGGAATGGTCCCGCTGATCAATCTCGGGCACGGGCTTTATACTCCCGGCGGCGACGGTGACGATATCGACCACGGCGTCGGCCAGTAGTCCGACCATGAGGTCGTCGATCGCCACCACGAGGATGACGTGGGTGGGGGTGACCTCGGTGAGGCCACCGTGGAAGCGGGCGCGGACATCGACGATGGGGACGATGGCGCCCCTCAAATCGATGACCCCCCTCAGATAATTGGGCGACTCGGGCAGCGCGGTCGCCGGCGTCCATCCTTTGATCTCGCGGATCGCCATGATGTCCACGCCGTATTCCTCGTCGGCCACCGTGAAGGAGATGAACTGACGCGTTGAGTCGTCTGACATGTCACAAACGCCCCCTTTTCCGAGCGGTACAGGGTAACCGCGTGTCAGGATGCCTAAACGGCATCGCGGCGCCGAAGCGCCGCCAAACATCGCTGAAACCTATCTAAAAGTATGCGCCTCCACACCGTGGAGGGCAACCGTTGATTTCCGCAGGCGGCCGCTGATTTCCCTCAGGGTCGGGTTTGGGCGTGCTCCCCCCTTTCCCGCTTTTGGCCCCGCAACCCGCTGTGGCGGCGGTTCGGCGAAACTCCGCCCGCCCTTCGCCGTCATGCCCGTGCTTGACACGGACATCTACCGTGGAGGCCGCCACGTGGATCGCCGGGTCAAACCCGGTGATGACAAATGAGGGGGACGGCATGCGCGTTTCGCGTCCAAGGCACGCTCGACCGGCGGAGCGGCAAGTGCTCCGGAGCAAGTTCAGCTTGCATCGCGATTTAACAGGTTGCGGAAAAACTCCGACATTATCTTCCGTCATTCCCGCGAAAGCGGGAATCCATGTGTCCGCACACAACATCTTCCGATGCGACTTGGAGTTTGCGTCAACATGGACCCCCGCCTTCGCGGGGGTGACGATACAAGGGGAGGCTGAGGGGGTTTTTCCGCAACCTGTTAACCCGGACAGCCGTGCGTACTCCCGGAATATCCCCCGACGCGAGGCGCGGGGAGAGCCGCCGTGTTACGAAACGGCCTGGACTCGCTGCTCCTCAGTGTCGAGGGCGTAGCCGGCGGCGCGCACGGTGCGGATGATGTCCGTATCGGTGTCGGCGTTCAGCGCCTTCCTGAGGCGGCGGATATGGACGTCGACGGTGCGCGGTTCGACGTAGATGTCCGGCCCCCAGACCGCGTTCAACAGCTCCTCGCGCGAGAAGACGTTGCCCGGATGCTGCATGAAGAATTGCAGCAGGCGGAATTCGGTCGGACCCAGGTGGATGGCGCGGTCGGACCGCGTCACTCGATGGGCGGCCAGGTCCATGGTCAGGTCGCCGTAGTTCAGCAGGCCCTTCTGCGGCACCGGCTGCACCCGGCGTAGCAGGGCGCGGACGCGGGCCATCAGCTCGGGCAATGAGAACGGCTTGGCCATGTAGTCGTCGGCGCCGGTGTTGAGGCCGCGGATCTTGTCGCCCTCCTCGCCGCGCGCGGTCAGCATGATGATCGGCAGTTCGCGGGTCGAGGGCTTGCGGCGCAACTGGCGGCAAACCTCGATGCCGGATAGAGACGGCAGCATCCAGTCAAGCAGCACCAGATCGGGCTTGCGCTCGGCGACCATGGTCAGCGCCTCCTCGCCGTCGCCGGCGTCGCAGGCGCGGTAGCCCTCCTTCTCAAGGTTGTAGCGCAGCATCGTCACCAATGCGGCTTCGTCCTCGACGATCAGGATCAGTGGCTTCATCGCTATGCTTCCCTCCACGTTTCCCACCTCATTCCGATTCGACGCTGACGCCCTTTGGCCGCGCGCCCTTGATCGGCGTTCCCACCACGACGAAGTGCAGAATCTCGGCGATGTTGGTGGCGTGATCGCCGATGCGTTCGATGTTCTTGGCCATGAACATCAGGTGCGAGCCGGCGGTGATGGTGCGGGGGTCTTCCATCATGTAGGTCAACAGCTCGCGGAACAGGCCATTGTACATGTCGTCGACTTCCTCGTCCCGGTTCCACACCTGGATCGCCTTCTCGATGTCGCGTTCGACATAGGCGTCGAGGATGTCCTTGAGGATTTCCTGGACGATGCGGGCAAGGTGCAAAAGCGCAGAGACCGGCTTCACCACCGGCAACTGGTTCAGGACGATGGCCCGCTTGGCCACGTTGGCGGCGTAATCGCCGATCCGCTCGATCTCGCTCGAAATCTTCAGCGCCGAGACGATGTGGCGTAGGTCGGCGGCCAGCGGCTGCCGCAGCGCCAGCATGCGGACGGTGAATTGCTGCACCTCCTGCTCCAACTCGTCGATGCGGGCGTCGCCGGCCACCACGCGGGCGGCCAGGTCCGAATCGCGCTTGGACAGCGCCTGCAGCGACGAGGCCAATTGGGCCTCGGCCATGCCGCCCATGCGGGCGAGGATGTTGGTGAGGTGCGACAGCTCCTCGTCGTAGGACTTGACCGTGTGTTCGCTCATGGGACGCGCCTTGCTCAGCCGAAGCGGCCGGTGATGTAGCCCTGGGTCAGCGGATGCTGCGGGTTGGTAAAGATCTGTTCGGTATCGCCGACTTCGACCAGTTCGCCCAGATGGAAGAACGCGGTCCGCTGCGAGACGCGGGCGGCCTGCTGCATCGAGTGGGTGACGATGACGATGGTGAAGTTCTCGCGCAGCTCGTCGATCAGCTCCTCGACCTTGGCGGTGGCGATGGGGTCGAGCGCCGAGCAGGGCTCGTCCATCAGGATTACCTCGGGGCTGACGGCGATGGCCCGGGCGATGCACAGACGCTGCTGCTGGCCGCCGGACAGGCCGGTGCCGCCTTCCTGCATGCGGTCCTTGACCTCACCCAGAAGGCCGGCGCGCTCGAGGCTCGAGCGGACGATCTCGTCCAGCTCGGCCTGGCTGGAGGCCAGACCGTGGATGCGCGGCCCATAGGCGACGTTGTCGTAGATCGACTTGGGGAAGGGGTTCGGCTTCTGGAACACCATGCCGACCCGCGCCCGCAACTGCACCACGTCGACTTGGCGGTCGTAAATGTCGTCGCCGTCGATTACCAACGAGCCGGTGACGCGGGCCGCCTCGATCAGGTCGTTCATGCGGTTGATGCAGCGCAGGAAGGTCGACTTGCCGCAGCCCGAGGGGCCGATCAACGCGGTGACCTCGTTGGGGCGAATGTCGAGGTCGATGTGCCGTAGCGCATGCTTGTCGCCGTAGAAGACGTTGACGTCGCGGGCCGATACCTTGGCGGCGCGGCGCTCGGCGTCCACCGGCGGGACCGGCGTCGCCGCCGGCTGGGAAGAGAGGTTGCTCAACATGGTGCTTCCTTACCAGCGACGTTCAAATCGTTTACGCATCATGATGGCGCCGAAATTCATCAGCGCCAGGAACAGCAGCAGCACGACGATGGCGCCCGAGGTCTTCTCGACGAAGGCGCGCTCGGGGCTGTCGGCCCACAGGTAGACCTGCACCGGCAGCACCGCCGAGGGATCGAGCGGGCTGTGGGGAATGTCGACGATGAAGGCGACCATGCCGATCATCAACAGCGGCGCCGACTCGCCCAGCGCGTGGGCCATGCCAAGAATGGTGCCGGTGAAGATGCCGGGCATCGCCAGCGGCAGCACATGGTCGGTGACCGTCTGCAGCCGCGAGGCGCCGAGCCCAAGCGCGGCGTGGCGGATCGACGGCGGCACCGCCTTCAGGGCGGCGCGGCCGGCGATGATGATGGTCGGCAGGCAAATCAGCGCCAGCACCAGGCCGCCGACCAGCGGCGATGAGCGCGGCAGGCCGAAGATGTTGAGGAAGATGGCCAGGCCCAGCAGACCGAAGACGATCGAAGGCACCGCCGCCAGATTGTTGATGTTGACCTCGATGATGTCGGTAAACCGGTTCTTCGGCGCGAACTCCTCGAGGTAGACCGCCGCGGCGACACCCACCGGGAAGGCGATCATCAGCGTCACCGCCAGCGAGAAGAACGAGCCGACCACGGCGCCCCACAGGCCGGCCAGCTCCGGCTCGCGCGAGTCGCCGACGCTGAAGAAGCGGCGGTTGAAATGGATCGCCGCATCGCCGTCGGCCTTCAACTGGGCCAGCCAGGCCTGCTGATTGACCGACAGGCGCGCGCCTTCGGCGGCCGCGTCGGCGGGAACGTGGCCCTTCAGCGTCTGGTCGACGTCGGGGCTGGCGGTCAGCCAGACCTTGCGGGTGGTGCCGATCACCGAAGGATCGGCGACGACAATGCGGCGCAGATCCTCGTCGACGCCGCCCGACAGCAACGACGCCGCCTGGCGCATGGTGGCGCGGTCGGTGGCGCCCAGCTTGGCCTGGAGCGTCCGCTTGGCCAGGCCGAGATAATCGGCGGCGGCCAGGGCCTTGGGGTCGCGGTGTCCCTCGGGGTCGATCTCCGCCGGGTCGAAGGTCACCGATAGGGCGATCTCGCCGCTGACGAAGGCGGTCGCCGCCTTGCTGATGATGGTGGTCAGCAGGATCGCCAGGAAGCCCAGCGCGATGGCGATGGCGGCGAAGCCGTAGGCGCGGAAGCGCCGTTCGGCCGCGTAGCGCCGCTTCAGCCGGGCGGCTGCCGCGGTAACGTTCGCCTTTCGGGCGGTGGTGCTGTCGGCCATGGTGAGATCAGTCATATTTTTCACGATACTTGTTGACGATGCTCAACGCGAAGATGTTGAGCCCCAGGGTGACGCAGAACAGCACCAGGCCCAGCGCGAAGGCGGCCAGCGTCTTGGGGCTGTCGAACTCGGTGTCGCCGACCAGCAGGGTGACGATCTGCACGGTGACGGTGGTGACCGAGGCGAAGGGGTTGGCGGTAAGGTTGGCCGACAGGCCGGCGGCCATCACCACGATCATGGTTTCGCCGATGGCGCGCGACACCGCCAGCAGCACGCCGCCGACGATGCCCGGCAGCGCCGCCGGCAGTACCACCTGCTTGATCGCCTCGGACTTGGTGGCGCCCAGGCCGAAGGCGCCTTCGCGCAAGCTCTGGGGAACGGCGGTGATGACGTCGTCGGACAGCGACGAGACGAAGGGGATGATCATGATCCCCATCACCAAACCGGCCGAGAAGGCGCTCTCGGCGGCAACCGAGAAGCCCATCAAGGCGCCGACATCGCGGACGAAGGGGGCGATGGTGATCACCGCGAAGAAGCCGTAGACCACGGTGGGAATGCCGGCCAGGATCTCCAGCGCCGGCTTGACGAAGGCGCGGAAGCGCGGATTGGCGTATTCGGCCATGTAGATGGCCGACAGCAGGCCCAAGGGAACCGCCACCGCCATGGCGATACCGCTGATCAGAAGTGTTCCGGCGAACAGCGGCACGGCGCCGAAGGCGCCGGACGAGCCGACCTGATCGGATCGCATCGCCATCTGCGGGCTCCACTTGAGCCCGAACAGGAAGTCGATGGGCGACACCGCGTGGAAGAAGCGCAGCGCCTCGAACAGCAACGACAGGACGATGCCGATGGTGGTGAAGATGGCGACCGTCGAACAGGCGATCAGGAAGACGTTGACCACTCTTTCGACGTCGTTGCGGGCGCGCAATTCGGGGCGGATGCGCGAGCGGGCATAGCCCAGGCCGCCGATCGCCATCAGCAGGCACAACACCGCCACCGAGGCGAAGCCGGTCTGGCGCAGCGCCTGATAATGCTGGGCGCCCACCGCCACCGCGTCGGAGCTGGGCGTGGCATCGCCGCGGGCGACGTTGCGCACCTCGTTGATCACCAGCGACATCTTCTCGGGCGACAACGCCCGGAGCGATTCGGGCAGCGCGGCCATGACGAACTGGCGGATGATCTCGGGCTCCAGCGCCAGCCAGCCGACCAGGACGATCAGCGCCGGGGCGCCGCACCACAGGGCGACGTAATAGCCGTGGTAGGAGGGCAGCGAATGAAGCGAGCGGCCGCTGCCGCCGCCCACCGCCAGGGCGCGTCCGCGCCCCATGCGATAGCCGAACGACGCCAGCAGCAACAGGACGACGGCAAGAGTGATGATCTGCATAAGAAACCGCGCCGGAAAGAGGGAGGCGATCGCGGGAAGGATGCCGCAAAAGGGCGGCCGCTTCCATGCGGAAGCGGCCGCGCCCCTGGCGGATTACAGCTTGAGGTCGCCCAGCTTGGCGGCATTGGCCGCTTCGGACTTGCGATTGGCGTCGGGCAGGGAGATCAGGCCCTTGCCGACCAGGTAGCCGTTGGGGCCCCAGGCCTTCTCGCTGGTGAACTCGGCGATGTATTCCTTGACGCCGGGGATCTGATCGGCGTGGGCCTTTTTGACGTAGAAGTACAGCGGCCGCGACACCGGGTACTTGCCGGTGGCGATGTTGTCGTAGGTGGCGATCTGGCCATCGACGGTCGCCGCCTGGATCTTGTCGGCGTTCTGGTCGAGATAGCTGAAGGTGATCACGCCCAGCGCCGACGGGGTGCTGACGATCTTCTGGTAGATGGTGGTGTAGTTCTCGGCCACCTCGACCCAGCCGCCGTCCTCGCGCACCGAGGCGCAGGCCTTCTTCTGGGCGTCCTTGTCCAGCGCCTTGATCTCGGGCTGGGCCTTGCAGGCGGGCTCCATCACCAGGTCGACGAAGGCGTCGCGGGTGCCGTGGTTGGGGGCCGGACCGTAAATGACGATCGGCTCGTTGGGCAGCGCCGGCGAGATGTCGTTCCACTTGAGGTAGGGGTTGGCTTCCAGCTTGCCGCCGATGACCACGTCCTTGGCGGCGGCCTTGTACAGCTGCTCGCGGGTCAGGGCGAATTTCGGCCCCTTGATCGAATCGACCAGCACGATGCCGTCATAGCCGACCACCACCTCGGTGATGCCGGTAACGCCGTTCTTGGCGCAGCCTTCGACCTCGGAGGGCTCGATCCGGCGCGAGGCGTTGGTGATGTCCGGGAAGTCGGGGCCGACACCGGCGCAGAAGAGCTTCATGCCACCGCCGGTGCCGGTGCTCTCGACCACCGGGGTCTTGAACTTGCCGGCCTTGCCGAAGGCCTCGGCGACGGTGGTGGAGAACGGATAAACCGTCGAGGAACCGACGATGCGGATCTGGTCGCGGGCCTGGGCGGCGCCGGCAACGCCGACACTCGCCAGCAGCGCGGCGGCGACGGTCAGGGTCTTCTTCATGGGGAGCTCCTGGATGAACGATCGTCGCCGAAGCGACTTGTCGGAGCGTAATCTAGTCGCGTCGTGTTACAGGGCCGCGACGGAACGATGAAACTTTTGTGACAGACGCCGGGTGTTAACCTTATGTGGCGTTGCGGATCGCGGCGATGTTGGCCGCGTAATCCTTGGTCTTGAACACCGCCGAACCGGCGACCAGGACGTTGGCGCCGGCGGCCACCACCCGGGCGGCATTGTCGGCGGTGACGCCGCCGTCAACTTCCAGGTCAATCGGGCGGTTGCCGATCATCCGGCGGATGCGGGCGATCTTGTCGAGCTGACTGTCGATGAAGCTTTGCCCGCCGAATCCGGGGTTTACGCTCATCACCAGAACCAGGTCGAGCTTGTCGAGGACGTATTCCAAAACACTCTCGGGCGTCGCCGGATTGAGCGACAGCCCCGCCTTCTTCCCCAGCGAGCGGATCAGTTGCAGCGAGCGGTCGATATGGGAATCTGCCTCGGCGTGGACGACGATCAGGTCGGCGCCGGCCTTGGCGTAATCCTCGATGAACGGTTGGGCCGGGTTGATCATCAGGTGAACGTCGAAGGGCTTCGCCGTCCATGGGCGGATGGCCTTGATCACCGCCGGGCCGATGGTCAGGTTGGGAACGAAATGACCGTCCATGACGTCGACATGCACCCAGTCGCAGCCGGCGGCGTCGATGGCTTTGACCTCGTCGCCCAGGCGGGCGAAGTCGGCGGACAGGATGGAGGGGGCGATCTTGACGGTCATGACCTATTCCGATGAAAGACTTTTCGGACTGTCATCCCGAGCGCATGCGAGGGATCTTTCAGGCAACCCGCGTGAAAGATCCCTCGTCGCTGACGCTCGCTCGGGATGACATCGCCCGAAGAACGCGCTTGCCTCACACCACCTTGGGGTCGAGCTCGCCCTTGACGTAGCGTTCGGCCATCTTCTCGAGGTTGACGACCTTGATCTTGCCGGCCTGGCCGGCGGCGCCGAAAGCCTCGTAGCGGGCCTTGCAGATGTCGGCCATGGCGCCGATGGTCAGCTTCAGGTATTCGCGCGGATCGAACTTCTTCGGGCTTTCGGCGAAGAACTTGCGGATGGTGCCGGTCGACGCCATGCGCAGGTCGGTATCGATGTTGATCTTGCGGACGCCGTGCTTGATCGCCTCGACGATTTCGGGCACCGGCACGCCGTAGGTCTCGCCCAGCGCGCCGCCGAACTGGTTGATGGTGGCCAGCCAATCCTGCGGCACCGAGGACGAGCCGTGCATCACCAGATGGGTGTTGGGGATGCGGGCGTGGATTTCCTTGACCCGCTTGATCGCCAGCACGTCGCCGGTCGGCGGACGGGTGAACTTGTAGGCGCCGTGGCTGGTGCCGATGGCGATGGCCAGCGCGTCGACCTTGGTCGCCTTGACGAATTCGGCAGCCTCGTTGGGGTCGGTCAGCAGCTGGGAATGGTCCAGCTTGCCCTCGGCGCCGACGCCGTCTTCCTTGCCGGCGGTGCCGGTTTCGAGCGAGCCCAGGCAGCCCAGTTCGCCTTCGACCGAGACGCCGCAGGCATGGGCGATGTTGACCACCTGGGTGGTCACCGAGACGTTGTACTCATAGCTGGACGGGGTCTTGCCGTCCTCCTTGAGCGAGCCGTCCATCATTACCGACGAGAAGCCCGACTGGATGGCGCGCACGTTGATCGACGGCGAGGTGCCGTGGTCCTGGTGCATGCAGATCGGGATGTTGGGAAAGGTCTCGAGCGCCGCCAGGATCTGGTGGCGCAGGAAGGCCTCGCCGGCGTATTTGCGGGCGCCGGCCGAGGCCTGCAGGATCACCGGGCTGTCGGTGGCCGAGGCGGCCTCCATGATCGCCTTGACCTGCTCCATGTTGTTCACGTTGAAGGCCGGGATGCCATAGCCGTTCTCGGCGGCGTGGTCGAGCAACTGGCGTAGGGAAACGAGAGCCATAGTCTGTTCTCCTTGTGTTGGTCCTTTTGACCGTACCTCAGAGCCGGGCGAGGGCGGCGTTGACGACCGCCCCGGCGGTGATGCCGAAATGCTCGAACAGCCGATCGGGCGGCGCCGAGGCGCCGAAACCGGTCATGCCGACGACGGCGCCATCGAGTCCGACATAGCGTTCCCAGCCGAAAGTTCCAAGCGCCTCAATGGCGACGCGCACGGTTCCTTCTCCCAGAACAGCGGCACGATACTCCTTCGGCTGGCGATCGAACAGCTCCCAGCAGGGCAGGGACACCACCGAGGCGGCGATGCCCTTCTCTTCCAACATCTTTTGAGCGTCGAGCGCCAGTGACACTTCCGAGCCGGTGGCCAGAATGGTGACCTTGGCCGTCCCCTTGGCGGGCGACAGCACATAGCCGCCCTTGGCCACCAGATTCTCGGCGCTTGCCGCGCGCACCGTCGGCAGCACGTTGCGCGACAGCGACAGCACGCTGGGGCCGGCATCGTTTTCCAGCGCCACCTCGTAGGCCTCCATCGTCTCGACGCCGTCGCAGGGGCGAAGCACCAGGACGTTGGGGGTGGCCCGCAGCGCCGCCAGGGTCTCGATCGGCTGGTGGGTGGGGCCGTCCTCGCCGAGCGCGATCGAATCGTGGGTCAGCACGTAAAGCACGCGCTGGCCCATCAGCGCGCTCATGCGCAGCGCCGGCCACAGGTAGTTGGCGAAGATCAGGAAGGTGGCGCCGAAGGGGATGAAGCCGCCGTGAAGGGCCATGCCGTTCATCAGCGCCGCCATGCCGTGTTCGCGGATGCCGTAATGCAGGTAGCGGCCGGAATAGTCGCCGGCCTGCACCGACTTGCCCAGCGCCTTGGTGTCGGTGAGGTTGGAATGGGTGAGGTCGGCCGAGCCGCCGACCAGTTCGGGAATGGCGGCGGTCAGCACCTCCAACGCGTCCTGGCTGCACTTGCGGGTGGCCAGCTTCGGCTTTTCGGCGGCGACCTTGGCCTTGAAGGCGGCGGCGGCCTGCTTCCAGCCCTCGGGCAGGCGGCCGGCGCCGGTGCGCTCGAACTCGGCCTTCAGCGCCGGGGCCAGCTTGGCGAAGCGGCCTTCCCAATCCTTGCGGGCGCCGGCGCCGCGGGTTCCCGCCAGGCGCCAGGCATCCAGCACATTGGCCGGCACCTCGAAGGGAGCGTAGGGCCAGTTGAGCTTGGCGCGGGCTCCGGCGATCTCGTCCGGTCCCAGCGGCGCCCCGTGGGTCTTTTCCGAGCCGGCCTTGGTCGGCGCGCCGAAGCCGATGATGGTGCGGCAGGCGATCATCGTCGGCTTGTCGCTCTTTTGCGCCGTGGCGATGGCGGCGGCGATGGCCTCGTGGTCGTGGCCGTCGACCGCCAGGGTGTTCCAGCCCGAGGCCTGGAAACGCTTGGCCTGGTCGTCGCTGGTGGTCAGGCCGACGTCGCCGTCGATGCAGATGCGGTTGTCGTCCCACAGCACGATCAGCTTGCCCAGCTTCCAGTGGCCGGCCATCGAGATGGCCTCCTGGCTCAGGCCCTCCATCAGGCAGCCGTCGCCGACGATGCAATAGGTGTAATGGTCGACGGCGTCCTTGCCGTAGCGGGCCGCCTGCATGGCCTCGGCCAGCGCGAAGCCGACGGCGTTGGCGATGCCCTGGCCCAGCGGGCCGGTGGTGGTCTCGGCCAGCGCCACATGGCCGTATTCGGGATGGCCGGCGGTGCGGGCGCCGAACTGGCGGAAATTGATGATCTGGTCGATATCGACGTCTTCAAATCCGGTCAGATAGGCCAGCGAATAAAGCAGCATCGAGCCGTGGCCGGCCGACAGGATGAAGCGATCGCGGTCGGGCCACCGGGGGGCCTTGGCGTCGAACTTGAGGAAACGGGTGAACAGCACGGTCGCGACATCGGCCATGCCGAGCGGCATGCCGGGGTGGCCGGACTTGGCCTTTTCCACCGCGTCCATGGACAGGAAGCGGATGGCGCTCGCCATCTCCGAGGGGGTGGCAACGGCCTTGGTCGCGGGAACGGTCATCATCGGGTCCTTGTTCGAAATCAGGGGGTGACGGAACGGGAGGGCAGCATACGGACGAGGGTGTCGTCCTTCAGCTTGAAGTGATGGTAGAGGGCGGCGGCGACGTGACCGGCGACCAGCAGCAACAGCACCCAGCCGAGCAGGGCGTGACCGTCCTCGGCCAGTTCGTGCAGCGCCGGCTCCTTGCCGACCAAAACCGGCAGCCGAAGCCCCAACAGCTTCACCGGATGGCCGCCCGACTGGGAATTGACGATGCCGCTGGCCGGCAAGGCGAACATCAACCCGTAAAGGGCCAGATGAACCAGATGCGCGCCCAGGCGCTGCAACGCCGGCATGGCGGTGTCCAGCGCCGGGGCGCCTTTCCACAGCCGCCAGCCGAGGCGAACGAACGCCAGCACCAGAATGGCGATGCCCAATTGCTTATGGCAGTCATAGACGGTGCCGCGCAGCGCCCCCTTCGGCAGTTCCTGCATCAGGTGGCCGACGCCCCAAAGCGCGATCATTACCGCCGCCATCGCCCAGTGAAGCGTCTTGGCGACGGCGTGATAGGTGCCGTTGGTCGGATTCATGGACAGCCTCGATTCAAAGTGCGGCTCAACGGGCCTCGCGGCCTTTGAGATAGAAGGCGACCGCCTGGGCGCGGTTGCCGACCCCCAGCTTGTCGTAAAGATTCTTCAGGTGGAACTTGACGGTATTGAGCGAGATGTCGAGCTGGGCGGCAATCTGCTGATTGGTCAGGCCGCCGGCGAGCGCCGCCAGCAATTCCCGCTCGCGCGGGGTCAGTCCGGCCAGCGGGTCCGAGGCCAGGCTGGTGACGTCGATGAAGGGGAAGACCATCCGCCCGGCGGCCACCGCCAGGATGGTCTCCATCAACTGGGCGGGCGGCTCGCGCTTCGAGCAGAAGCCGGCGGCGCCGAGCGTCATCGCTTGACGCGGCACGTCCGGGTTGGGGCTGCCGGTATAGACGATGATGCGCGGGCTTTCGGCCCGCCCGCGCAAGGCCTGCAATACCCCCCGGCCATCGAGCTGCGGCATCTCCCAGCCGATCACTCCCACCTCGAAGGGCGTGCGCTCCAGCGCCTGAACGAACTGCTCGCCGTCATCGACCAGACCGACCAAGCGGAAGCGCTCGTCGTTCTGGAACAGCATGGTCAGGCTGCTTTGCAGAAGAGGGTTCTTTTCGGCGATGACGATGTCGATCGCCTTGGTGGCGGTGGCGCCCATGGATCTCGGTCCCTCCCCCCCGGGGCATGGCGTTTCCGGGTCGGGGGACATCATATCGAAGCGGCGCGGAAGAGCAATCGGGAAGTGTGGGTTTTTTCCTACCCAATCGCTCGGGTCAGCCGCCGCTCGATCGGCGACCGGCCGAAGCCCCGATTTCCGCCCCATCCGCCGGACGGGGACGGGGGCGGAAGGCCGGATCGGCGATCTTGACCAGCCCGGCGGAGGTGGGGTGACGCTGGGCGCGACCGGCGGCGTGGGTACGACCATGCGCCAAGGGCGTCCTGTCGACTTGGGCCAGCGCCGCCTCTTCAATCGGCTGCGGCCCGTCGTCGCTCACCGCATGGCCGCCATAGACGAAGCCCTGGGTCTGGTAGACGCGATTGCCGTACAGGCCGGCCGGGCGATACCAAACCCGCACCTGGCTCCAGTCGTTGTTGGGCGAAACGTCCATCACGGGGACCGCGTGGGCCACCTGACCGCGTCCCTCGCCACGGGCGGGGGCCCAATTGGCGTGGTCAACCAGGACCAGGCGGGCGCTGACCACGCGGGCCACCACCGACACATGGCCGTGACGCATGCTGCCTTGACGGGAGAAGACCAGGATGGCGCCCTGGCGAGGCGCTCCGCCGCGGGAGTAAACCCCCTGGGCGGCATCCCACCACTGCCAGGCGTCGCCCTGCAAACGGACGCCGGAAACCTCGCGGGCGTAGGCGACACATTGGATGGCGTTGGCGGAAGCCAGGGGGAGAATGGACAAAACGGCGGCGACGAGCGGGAAAAGAATCTTCCTCACGGCGTCCGTCCCCCCCTCTGACCTTGCCGACCGCCCCCGGTCGATCAATGGACCCGATTGTGTCGATGAACAAACCCGATGGCAACCCCATTTAGCGCAATAACGCAATAAAATGTCATTAACGTCCGAAATGGATACCGATTTCGGATGGGGCGGCCCTTTCGGAAGGCGATGGCGCGGGCTATGATCCGCGCGGCCGTAGGGGCGGGATGTCCGCCTTCTTTGGTCCGGGGAAATCAGTTGGGAGGCCGGTGTGGCTCGGTGGATCGCGGCGGTGGCGGCGGTGGCGATGGTGGCGTCCGGGACGGCCGCGGCGGCCGAACGGCGCAACCTGGTGATCGCGTCGGGCGAAGTGGCCGGTTACTATTATCCGGCGGCGGGGGCCTTGTGCCGGGTTCTCAATAAGGATAAGCCGCGCGGCTATACCTGCGTGGTCGAACCCAGTTCGGGCTCGGCGGCCAATGTCGCGGCGCTCCGCTCGGGCGAGGCCGACCTCGCCATTGTGCAATCGCGCGCGGCGCTGATGGCGCTGCAAGGCGGCGAGGGCTTCGCCAAGGACGGCGCGTTGCCCGATTTACGCGCGTTGATGAGCCTGCATGCCGAGGCGACGGTGGCGATGGTGCGCCCCGACGCCGGCATCGATCAGGTGGCGACGCTCAAGGGCAAGAAGGCCAATCTCGGCAAGCCCGGGTCGTTCCAGCGCGGCATGGCCGACGCGGCGTTGGGCGCCGCCGGCCTGTCCGAGGGCGATTTCGGCGCCGTGGTCGAACTCGACCTCGGCGAGCAGGCACAGGAGTTGTGCGAGGGCAACATCGACATCGCCTTCTATTCGGGGGTCCATCCGATGCCCGAGCTGGCGGCGGCGATCGAGCAGTGCGGCGCCCAGCCGATCGCCCTGGGCGGTCGCGGCCTGGACGCTGCGGTGCGCCAGAATCCGTGGCTGGCGAAGACGGTGATCAAGGGCAACACCTATGACGGTATCCGCGATGATCTGACCGTGATCGGCATGCGGGCCCTGCTGGTCGGAACCACCCGCCTGCCGGCCGACGAGGTTGCCGACCTGCTGCGGGCGCTCCACGCCAACTTCCCCGCCTTGGCCCGCCTGCATCCGGTATTCCGGGGCGTCACCAAGGCCGACGGCGCCCGCGAGGGGATCACCATCCCCCTGCACGACGGCGCCCAAAAGTTCTACGGCGAGACCGGGCTGCTGAAATAGCCCGGCCCCAGGTTCGGCGATCAGGCCGCTCGCACGCCATCGAGGAAACGACACACCTCTTCGCGCAGATGCGTCGAACTGCGGGCCAACTCGTCCGCCCCCGACAGCACCTGCGCCGAAGCGGCGCCGGTGGCGGTGGCCGCCTGGACGATGCCGACGACGTTGGAGGTGACTTCCCGGGTTCCATCGGCCGCCTGATGCACGTTGCGGGCGATTTCCTCGGTGGCGGCGCCTTGCTCGACCACCGCCGACGAGATCGTCGAGGAAATCTCGCGCACCTGGCCAATCACCGTGCCGATGGTGCGGATGGCGTCGACGGCGCGGCGCGTCTCCTCTTGGACGGCGCCGATCTGCGAACTGATCTCCTCGGTCGCGCGGGCGGTCTGGTTGGCCAGCGACTTCACCTCGTTGGCGACGACGGCAAAGCCCTTGCCGGCCTCGCCGGCGCGCGCCGCCTCGATGGTGGCGTTCAGCGCCAACAGGTTGGTCTGGCTGGCGATGTCGGTGATCAGGCTGACCACTTGGTCGATGCGGTCGGCGGCCTGGGTCAGCCCCAGCACCATCTCGTTGGTCCGCTTGGTTTCCTCGGCGGCCAACAGCGAGATTTCCGCCGCCTGGGCGACCTGGCGACTGATGTCGGTGATCGACGACGACAGTTGCTCGGCGGCCGAGGCCACGGTCTGAACGTTGGTCGTGGCCTTTTCCGCCGCGTCGCCGGCGGTGGACGCCTGGGCCTGACTCTGCTGCGCCGCCGCCGACATTTCCTGCGACGAGGCCTGCATTTGTACGGCTTGGGCCGACACCCCCTTGACCAACCCCATCACCGACGTTTCGAAGCGCTCGGCCATGTCCAACATGGTCCGGCGGCGCTCGGCCTCGGCGTGGGCCTTCGCCTGTTCCTGCTCGCGGGTCATGGCGGCGACGCGGATGGCGTTCTCCTTGAATATCTGAACGGCGCGGGCCATCTCGCCGATTTCGTCGCGGTTGTCGACGGCCGGAACGATGACCGAGGTGTCGCCGTCGGCCAGGGTACGCATCGCCGCGGTCATCGCCCCCACCGGCCGAGTGACGGAACGGCTGACCACCAATGACAGGGCGAAGCCAAGCGCGACGCTCAACAGGCCGATCAGGATCGACAGGTCGATGGCCTGGCTGATCTTGGTCTTGGCCTCCGTCGTCACCATTTCCGCCGTTTCCTGGAAATTCCGGCCGAGTTCCTCGCCGACTTCGTCGAGCTTGATGCCGAGGGCTCCCGCCTTGGCGAGGGATTCTTGATTTTCAGCCGATTGCAGCGAGGGAGCGGCGGCGCCAATTATCTGGGCTCGGGAAATCTCGGTGACGTACTCATCGAGCAGCCGCGTCAGCTTTTCCACCCTGGCGACCCGTTCGGGGGCGAACGTGTCGGCGCGCAGCCGGGCCAATGTTTCACGCGCCGTCGTGAACATGGTCATGGCGCTCGCCTGCTTGGCCTCGTCGCCGGTGGCCGTGGCCGCCCACACCAGCATGCGGCCCTGGAAGATCTGCTTCTCGGCCCGCTGGACCAGCGTCTCGTTGTTTTCCAGCCGCGTCACCCGGTCGAAGTCCTTGGCGACGGTCCGGTTGGAATAGACGCCGTAGCCACCCAGCCCGGCAATCATCAGGACGAGGATGCCGAACCCCACCATCAACCGCGCGACAATCTTCACATTTCCGAGCATGGCTTCAGCCTCATCAGGTTAACTAATGATGCTTCCACGTTTTATCAGAAGCAAAGCATGCGCGGGGTGACACTAATGATACTATTTTTTACAATCACGGCGATCGTGGAAACAAAGTTGCCGTGTGCGGTTATGTTTGTTGCGCAACGTTACGATCGCGCATCAATATTGTTTCGAAACCTATTGGGCGCCAATCGTTCTTGCCAGCCCGAAAACGAAAACGCCGCCGCCCGGTGGGGCGGCGGCGCTGGCGTGAAGCCGGGCGAGCCTACTTCAGGGTCTTCAGATAGGCGATCACTTCCTCGACGTCCTTGGGGTCCTTCAGGCCGGGGAACACCATCTTGGTGTGCGGCACCATCGCCTTGGGGTCGGGCAGGTACTTGCGCAGCTGCGCCTCGTCCCAGGTGATGCCCAGGTTCTTCATGTCGTCGGAATAGTTCTTGAAGCCGTCGGCGGTGCCGGCCTTGCGGCCGATGATGCCGAACAGGCTGGGGCCGACCAGGTGCTTGCCGGCCTCGGCCTTGTGGCAGGTGATGCAGCTGCCGGGCTTCTTCCAGGCGGCGGGCGGCTCGGCGGCGCCGGCGACGGCCGGAACGACGAACGCGGCAGCAACGGCGAGGCCAACCAACTTGACGAAATTCATCTGACTCTCCCTTAAATCAAGACGAAGTCACCGAAACGCGGACCCTTGGGGGGAGCCGGCTGCCGCCTGGCGGCTCGCGTTACCCAAGTTAGCATCGGCCGATGGCCGAATTGTGTCGAAACGTTTCCAGACTTAGGCGAACTATAAGCGGCGGTGTAATCGGCGGACGCCACGGCATTATCTCCGAGGTCGGTCCCGGTTTCAACCGGTCCGTACTGGGGACTTTCCGTGGGGCGTCAGCCGGCCGTCTCAGTCGCGGGACGGCATGGCGAAGGGCCGGTCGTGTTCGAGCGAGGGGATCTTCTTGCGCGCCTCGGCGACCTTGCGGGGGTCGATCTCGGCCATGACCCAGCCTGGTTGTTCCAGCGCGTCCGCCAGAATCTCCCCCCAGGGCGAGACGATCAGGGCATGACCATAGGTCTCGCGGTTGTTGGCGTGGGTGCCGACCTGGGCGGCGGCCAGCACATAGCAACCGGTTTCGATCGCCCGCGCCCGCAGCAGCACGTGCCAATGGGCCTTGCCGGTGGTGCGGGTGAAGGCGGCCGGAACGGTGAGGATATGGCAGCCCGACTTGGCCAGGGCGCGGAACAGGTGGGGAAAGCGCAGATCGTAGCAGATCGCCAGTCCCAGCTTGCCCCAGGGCAGGTTGACGGTGACCGCCTGGTCGCCGGCGCGGAAGGTCGAGGATTCGCGATAGACCTCGCCCAGGCCAAGATCGACGTCGAACATGTGGATCTTGTCGTAGCGCCCCAGGATGCCGCCGTCGGGGCCGATGACGAAGGCGCGGTTGGCTATCATGCCGTCGTCCAGCAGGCAGGACAGCGAACCGATGTGAAGATGGCAGGACAGCTCGCGCGCCAGATCGCGGAAGGCCTTGAGCGCCAGATGCTCGCCCTCGGGCATCGCCTTCAGCACGATATTGGACCGGCCCCACTCCATCATCGCCACGTTCTCGGGCATGCTGATCAGGTCGGCGCCGGCGGCGCGGGCCTCGACCGCCAGGCGGCAGGCCTCGTCGATGTTATGGGCCAGGTCGTTGCTGGCGTTGACCTGGATGCAGGCCGCCTTGAACGGGCCCATCACGCCGCCCCCAGCAACGGGTCGAGCTTGCCGGCCGAGTCGAGCGCGTACAGGTCGTCGCAGCCGCCGACATGGGTGCCGCCGATGAAAATCTGCGGCACCGTCTGGCGGCCGCCGGCGCGCTTGACCATGGAATCGCGCAGGTCGACGTCATTCGAGACGTCGATCTCGGTGTAGGCCACGCCCTTCTTGTCGAACAGGCGTTTGGCGCGGACGCAATAGGGGCAGACGCGGGTGGTGTAGATCTCGACGGCGGGCATCGGTGGCTCCAATGTTTGCTGATTCGTATATAGCGTGTCGGCGGCCGGTGTGGCGATTCGGAAGTTGGTTCAAAATATGGTGCCGGCGATCGCCCGGTCCAGCCGGGCGGCAAGGCCGTCGCTGACGCCGGTCATCGGTAGGCGCAATTCGGGGCTGGCGATCAGGCCGGTCCGCCACAGCCAGTGCTTGATCGGCGCCGGATTGGGCTCGGCGAACAGCAGGGCCGCCAGCGGGGCCAGCGGCTTCCAGGCGGCCAGCGCGCCGGGCAGGTCGCCGCTTCGCACCAACGCCGCCACCGTGGCGAAGGCGGTGGGATCGACATGGGCCGAGGCGAGGATGCCGCCCTCGGCGCCCTGGCACAGCGCGGTGAAAAAGCCGGAATCCTCGCCGGTGAACACCGACAGGCCGGGTGACCGGCGGCGGAGCAGGTCGAAGGATTGGGCGGCATCGGCGCAGCAATCCTTGACGCCCTGGATATTGGGTAATTCCGCCAGGCCGAGCAGGGTGTCGTTGCTCATGTTGACGCCGGTCCGGTAGGGGATGTTGTAGATCCAGATCGGCCGCGACGTGGCTCCGGCCAGCGCCCGGAAGTGGCGGTCGAGCCCGTCCTGCGAGGGGCGGGAATAGTATGGACAGGAGATCAGGGTGCCATCGATCGGCAACGACTCGGCGCGGGCGAGGGCGTCCAGCATCTTCCGTGTATTGCTGCCGCACAGGCCCAGGAACAGTCGCATCGGCCGCCCGCATCGGCCGATCGCCTCGGCGGCGACGGTCACCATGCGGCGAACCTCGTCCTCGTCCAGGGTCAGGGCCTCGCCGGTGGTGGCCGCCAGGATCAGGCCGTCGACCGGCGCGGCGGCGTAATGCTCCACCAGGCGACGCAGCGAGTGGTCATCGACCTCGCCGTCGCGAAAGGGGGTGATCAGCGGCAGCCACAGGCCGGTCGGGGTGGAAGGGGGAAGCATCGGCTCGTTCTCCTCGAAACGGGAGGCGGGGCCGAAAAAAGCAAACCCCGCCAGGATTGACGGGGTTGTGAAATCTGGAAACTCGCCGGATCGGCGCGCGTCGTCTCACCAGCCCCGTGGTCGGGACTTTTTCGACTTCTGCGCGGCGGCGGCGTGCGTAACCATGGCGGCAGAATATTTGGCGGCGACGGTTCTTGTCAACGTACCACTCGGCCCAGCGTCAGCACATCGACCGCCACCGCCCCTGCGCGGCTCAGCGCCTGGGCGCATTCGCCCACCGTGGCCCCGGTGGTCAACACGTCGTCGATCAGCAGCACGGTGCGGCCCTCGACCCGCCGCCGGTTGCGGTCGGGCACCTGGAAGGCGCCCTTGACGTTCAGCGCCCGGTCGCGTCGGCCCAGATGGCCCATCGCCGGAGTGGCGCGGCGGCGTTCGACCAAAGCGGGCTCGACCGGCTTGCCCGACACCCGCCCCAGCGCCAGCGCCAGCACCGCCGCCTGATTATAGCGGCGCGATAGCAGCCGCAGTCGGTGCAGCGGCACCGGGGCGATCAGGTCGGCGGTTTCGATCAGCTCGGCGCCGGCCCGGGCCATCCAGCGGGCGAAGGCTGGCGCACCTTCCAGCCGGTCGGCGTGCTTGAAGCGCAGCACCAGCGAGCGGCTGGCCTCGTCGTAGCGAAACACGGCGCGGGCGCGGCGGAAGGGGGGGGCTCCGGCCGCGCAATTTGCGCAGAGCGCGCGGGGACCGGCATCGATCTCGAAGGGCAGGCCACAGCAGGCGCAAAAGGGCGGGTGGAAGAAGGTGACCTTGCCCCAGCATTCGGGGCAAAGCGAGCCGGGCTCGGCGACAATGGCGCCGCAGGACAGGCAGAGCGGCGGCAGCAGCAGGTCGAAGCCCCGCTTCAGCACGCCGCCGATGGCCCGGCCGATGCCTTCCACCCGCGACCCCCTTTCCCGGCCCCCCCGGACCGTGCCATATAGCCCCCATGGCCGACAGCATGAACATCTTCGATCGGCGCCTGGTGCGCAAGCGGCGCGAGCGCGCCGCCGCCGGTTTCGCCGAACACGACTTCCTGGTCCGCGAGGCGGCCGACCGGCTGGCCGACCGCCTGGACGACGTCACCCACAGGTTTCCGCTGGCCCTCGACCTCGGCTGCCACACCGGCGAGCTGGCGGCGGCGGTCAAGGGGCGCGGCGGCATCGAAACCCTGGTGCAGTGCGACCTGTCGCCGGCCATGGCCGGCAGGGCGGCGGCCAACGGCAATCCCACCCTGGCGGCGGACGAGGAGTGGCTGCCCTTCGCCGCCGCCAGTTTCGATCTGGTGCTCTCCTGCCTGTCGTTGCATTGGGTCAACGACCTGCCGGGGACGCTGGCCCAGATTCGCCGCATCCTCAAACCGGACGGCCTGTTCCTGGCGGTGATGCTGGGCGGCGAGACCCTGACCGAGCTGCGCCGCGCCCTGGCCGCCGCCGAGATCGCCGTCGAGGGCGGTCTCAGCCCAAGGGTGTCGCCCTTCGCCGACGTCAAGGATCTGGGCCGGCTGTTGCAGCGGGCCGGCTTCCACCAGCCGATCGCCGACAGCGACTCCATCGCGGTCAGCTATGGCGACCCCTTCCGCCTGCTGGCCGATTTGCGCGGCATGGGCGAGACCAACGCGGTGGCCGAACAGCGCAAGGGCCTGACCCGGCGCGCCACGATGATGGCGGCGCTCGACAATTACCGCCGCGACTTCGCCGATGCCGACGGCCGCCTGCCCGCCACCTTCCACCTGCTGGGAATGACCGGCTGGGTCCCGGCGGAGAAATGAGGTTTGCCGCTCCCCTGGCGCGCGGCAAGCTGATCCGCCGCTACAAACGCTTCTTCGCCGATGTCGAACTGGATACGGGCGAGGTGGTCACCGCCCATGTCGCCAATACCGGCGGCATGATCGGCACCAGCGACCCCGGCATCGAGGTCTGGCTGTCGCCCGCCGCCAACCCCGAGCGCAAGCTGCGCTGGAGCTGGGAGATGTGCCGCATCGACGGCTTTCTGGTCGGCGTCAACACCGCCCATCCCAACCTGATCGTCGCCGAGGCGGTCCGCGACGGGCTGATCCCCGAATTGGCCGGCTATTCGACCATCCGCCGCGAGGTGAAATACGGCCGCAACTCGCGCATCGACCTGTTGCTGGAAGGCCCCGGCCTGACCACATGTCATGTCGAGGTCAAGAATGTGCACCTGAAGCGCGGCGACTTCGCCGAGTTCCCCGACGCGGTCACCACGCGCGGCGCCAAGCATCTGGTCGAGCTTCGCGACGTGGTCGCCGCCGGCGGACGGGCGGTGATGCTATATCTGGTGCAGCGCGAGGATTGCCGGGGCTTTCGCCCCGCCGCCGACATCGACCCGGCCTATGCGCGGGGGTTGGGCGAAGCGATGCGGGACGGCGTCGAGGCGATCTGTTATATGTGCCGCCTGAGTTGTGACGACATTGTGATGGGAGGGCCGCTGCCGGTGTCGCTGGAGGCTTAAGGCGCGGCGTGTAAGACGCGGATGGAACGGGAAGACAGGGATGCGGGCCGGGTGCCGTTGCACGGACCCGAGGATTTCGAAGCGATGCGCAAGGCCGGCCGCCTGGCCGCCGAGGCGCTCGACTTCATCACCCCCCACGTGGTGCCGGGCGTCACCACCGCCGAGCTGGACCGGCTGTGCGCCGAGTTCATCGCCAAGCGCGGCGCCATCAGCGCGCCCTTGAACTATCGGGGCTTTCCGCGCTCGATCTGCACTTCGGTCAATCATGTGGTCTGCCACGGCATCCCCGGCGACAAGAAGCTCGAGGACGGCGATATCGTCAACATCGACGTCACCCCGATCGTCGATGGCTGGCACGGCGATTCCAGCCGCATGTACTATGCCGGCCGGCCGGGGGTGAAAGCCCGCAAGCTGTGCGAGATCACTTATGAATCGCTGATGCTGGGGATCAAGGCGGTGCGGCCGGGCGCGACGCTGGGCGACATCGGCCATGTCATTCAGAACCATGTCGAGCGGCGGCGTTTCTCGGTGGTGCGCGAATTCTGCGGCCATGGTGTCGGTCGCGTCTTCCACGAACCGCCCAACGTCATGCATTACGGCGAGCCCGGCTCCGGCCTGGTGCTGAAGGAAGGCATGTTCTTCACCATCGAGCCGATGATCAACGCCGGCCGCGCCGAGACCAAGATCCTGTCCGACGGTTGGACGGCGGTGACCAAGGACAAGTCGTTGTCGGCTCAGTTCGAGCACACCATCGGCGTGACCAGGGACGGCTGCGAAATCTTCACCCTGTCGCCCAAGGGCTGGCACTGCCCGCCCTACGAGTGAAGTATTCCGTAGAAACGGAGCTCCCTTTGAGGGGCGACGGATTGTGGTTGAGGACCTTCTCCAAGACGTGTGATGGGACGCCCAGGCTTTTGTCCCCGAGCCGCATTGCCAACCTTCGGGTGTTCGCCTGCAACTGGTGACACCTGAAGAATGTGGGCACTCCAGACGGCGAAAGGGCTACGTCGCCACGGTGTTGCTGTGCCAGAGCTTGGCCGAGCATCTTCTTGCATCCTTCCTGCACGGCGGATTATTGGTTGATGATTTGCCGGATCGTATTACATTCCAGGAAACGCTGAGGCGCTGCCAGGACAAGGGCCTGATACAGGACCAGGACGCGAAAGACCTGAAAAATTGATGGCCCTGCGCAATCCGCTCTCTCACTTCCGGCATGTGAATGACGAGAGCAGCGTTGACCGTCGGTCCCTCGACGGCAGAGAACATTTCCAGGTCCTCCTCCGCCGTGACGCCGAGGTCGCCATCGGGCTCGCAACCCGTATCCTTGGCAAAGCCCCGTTCAGGCTCGGTTAACCATGCCGAACCACCTCCCACCCCTCTTCGCCGCCATCAAGGCCCTGGCCTCGACACCGAAATGGCAGGTGCATGAGGACCAGTTTCGCCTTGCCGTTGCGCTCGACATCGACGGGGTGACGCAAATGGGCTTGAAGCTGCTGGGACGGTGCAGCCGCGACTACCCCGACCAGAACGTCACCTTCCAGATCGAGTACCTGTTCAAGAGCTTCCGGTCTGCTCCGGTGGCCCGGATCGACTGGCGGCCACTGTCGCCCCATACGAACCGTAACGTCGGCCCGGCAGAGTGGCGACTGGTGCGGGTCGACGGCTCGCACATCCATCCGTTCCAGGAGAACTACGATTGGATGGTGAGTGACAGCGTACCCCTGGCCGACTATATGAAGCTCCCCATCGCGGTTCCGCTGGCCCCCGATCTGGACAGCGTGACATCCCTCGTGACTGTGGTGGGTCGGTGGTTCAATATCGAAGGGGTGGAGGCGATCCCCGTTCCCCCCTGGGAACCGAGGTTGTTGTGATGATGACCGGCATGGACGAAAAGACGGCGGCGTTTCGGGAGGTGGTGGACAATGTGTCCCGCGCCCTTGCCAACGCGCGCCATGACCACGATGCCTCCTACATCACCTTGCCCGTCCTCTACCCCAGCGGCTCCATGGCGGTGGTGCGCATCCAGCCCCACCAAGATGGCCGTTTCCATGTCACCGATATGGGGCTGGGGTTCCAGGAGGCCGATCTGTTGGGCGGCGCGAAGGTGTTCAGCCATGCCGCCCCCGCCATCGCCGCCCATGCTGGCGTCAGAATGGACCGTCATGCCTTCCTGCTGACCGATGTCCGCCGCGTGCAGCTTGTCGGTGCCGTCTCGGTCATTGCCGCCTGTTCCCAGGAAGCGGTCCAGTTGACCGCCTTCAAGCTGGAGGAACGCAAGCGGGCCGATGCCGCCGACCGGCTGTACGACCGCCTCGCCCACGTATTCACGCCTGCCAAGGTGGCCCGCGACGCCGAAATCCTCGGGGCGTCCAACACCGCTTGGCATGTCGCCACGCTGGTGACCACGGACGGCCACAAGGCGGTGTATGAACCTGTCTCCGACCACCCCAACTCGGTGGCGTCGGCCCTGACCAAGTTCGTCGATCTCGCCCAACTTGAACACTCCCCCGCCCGCATCGCCGTGGTGCGGAGCAAGGAAGCCCTGGGCACCCGCCTCGCCCTGATCGCCACCGCCGCCAACGTGGTGGAAGAGGGCGTGTCGGATCAGACACTGGAGCGGCTGGCGCGGGAAGCGGCGTAACCCGGAATACGGGGGGGCGCCCCCGCAATCATTGTACTCGCCGGCTCCCCCTGACGAACCGTCAACTCCTGCGGTGAAAGATTTCGCCGTCGGCGACATTGATCGCCGCCTTGATCGCCTCTGACAGGCCGTTCGCCGGCGTCGATTGCGATTCCGACAGGGCGTATTGCAATATTTCCTTGATGACGATGATGGATACCAGCGGGCTTGGCGCTGTTTCCTTATACTTGACTTGTTGATTCATGGAATGACACCTCCCCCTGGGTTAACTCTAATTGGTCCGGGCGAATACGACCGACTGTGGGATGCGCGCGATGAAGGCGCCGTCCGCATCGAGTGAGCGGCAATCGCGAAGCCACCTGTCCGCCACCGGGCGACCGACGATTCCCTTGTCGATAAGCCGGTTGGCCGCTTCCGAAAGGCGGAACAGGCCGTCGGCCATGGCGAAGCCCACCACCTCGTGGACCACCCCCAGGCGCTGTTCCGGCTGGCCGTATCCGGCCTCGACCAGAAGGCGTCCGAGTTCGCTTCCCGCATTCGGAAAGGCGATGGATTGGATGTGCTCGGCCAGCACCAGCGCGGTCGTTTCCCTGTCGGGGTGGCTGACGCTCAACTGGGTCCAATCGACATCGCTGAGCACCGCGATCCCGCCTGGGCGCAGCAGCGGGCGGGCGTTCGCCAGCAGCCGAACCGGATCGCCAAGGTGCTGAACGACGCGGTTGAGCAGAACGACATCGGCGGCGCCCAGCCGGCAACCCGCGGCGAACAGCGCTTCGTCGGGCGGCGCGGTCATCAGATCATGGGTGACGAAGCCGACGCGGTCGTCGGCCCAGTGCCGCCGCCGCGCCTCCTGGGCGAACTCGTCGCTCTTTTCGATGCCGATACCGGCCGTCCTCGGCGACGCCGCCACCAGCGTCTTCAGGAGGTCTCCGGTGCCGCAGCCGATTTCGACGATCAGTTCGGGGCGCCTTGAGGCGACGAGATTCGCGATGGTATCGTCGATCAGCTTAATGCCCTGGGCCTTCCTGACATTATCCAGGTAATCGACGAAACGAGCGGCGTTGCCCGCCGCGTCGACATCGGCGAAGCTGGGCTGCATTGGCGCGGTCGCGAGAGTCATTTCGCCTCCAGGCGGTGAGGGGCGGCGGCCCCGGCTTCCGGTGGAACGGACGGCCAGCGAACAGAGAGGGACGTCATGCGGGTGGAAGTGGACGGCGTTCGTCTGTATTTCGACGTGACCGGCCCCGGTGCGGTGGCCGACGGGATGGCGCTCGGCCGTCGCCCGACGATCGTCGCGCTCCACGGCGGACCCGGATTCGACCACGCCTACATGCGGCGCGGATTGGCGCCGCTGGCCCAGGAATTCCAGATCGTCTTCCTCGATCAGCGGGGACAGGGACAATCCGGCTCGGCGCCGCTCGATACCTGCACAATCGCGCAAATGGCGGACGATACCGCCGCCTTCTGCCGGGCGCTGGAGATCGAGGCGCCGATCCTTCTCGGCCATTCCTTCGGGGGCTACGTGGCGCTGACCATGGCCGTCGGCGGAATTTTGCCGATCGGCGGGCTGGTGCTGGCCAATACCGCCGCGGCCATCCGTCTCGGCCCCGCTCTGGATGGCTTCGAACGTCGGTATGGCGCCGAGTTGCGGCGCGTCGCCGAGAAGGTTTTCGCCGGCGACATCGACGATCGGATTCTGGGTGCCTACCAGACCGGCGTTCTTCCCACCTATACCCATCCGTCCACGGCGCACGCCCTGGCCGACCTTGCCCTCTGCCGTCTGAACCCGGCCTTCGCCGTGCATTTCTTCCGGCATCACGCCGCCCGGTACGATGTCGGCGCGGTGCTTGGGCGAATCGACGCGCCGTCCCTGGTGGTGACCGGGGCGGACGACTGGATCGCCCCTGCCGAGGTCGCCGGCGAGTTGGCGGGGAAAATTCCCGGGGCGGAACTGGCGGTTCTGCCGGATACCGGGCATTTCTCGTTCGGCGAGAGACCGGAGGCGTTCGCCGACCTGGTTCGCGGCTTCGCCCGGCGGCGCCTTTCGGCCTGAGGCGGCCGCCTTCGACCGAGGCCCTGGCGGCGCCATCACATGTACCCCTTGGGTTGGGCGCAGTTCTTAAGGACATAGACGCGGATTGCCGACGCCAGATTGCCGTCGTCGCAGGTGGCGCCGATCGCGGTGCAAATCGCGTCGATGCTGTCGTCGTTGCTTTCGGCGATCCGTTGCAGCATGTCCCAGAAGGCCCGCTCGAGTTTCAGGGTCATCCGCCGACCGCCGATCCGCACATTCCTGCCGACAAGCGCGGCGAAGGGCGGTGCCGCCCCGGTCTGGTCAAGGTTCGGGGCCGCCTTGATTCGGGCGTCCAAGGTCCGAATCGCCACTTCGAGGATGCTGGCCAGCGGCGTGTCGTCGCGCTCCAGCGCGTCGTCAAGCATATGCTTGATGGCGATTCGGGCCCTCAGATCGGCCATCGCGGGTTGGTCGATCAATTCCAATTATTCCGCCGCGACCGCCAGACGATGGTGCAGCTTGTCCAATTGCCAGGCGCCTTCGGTCTGGGTGATCACGTCCTCGAAGTCGGGGTCGCCGAAAGGCCCGTTGGGAATGGTGAGGTCGTTGGGGCGGACCGGGACATCGACGACCATGGGAATAAGGGTTCCCCGATACATGACGATTTCCGGGCCGGTCCGCTTGCCCCAGAAGCGCTGCCAAAGCTTGTAGACCTCGCCGCGGGCGTGCCCGGCGATCGCCCGATAGCCCTTGGTGCGGGCGTGGTCGATGGCGGCGCGGGCCAAAGCGGCGAATACCTTGTACGAGCGGTAGCGCTTGCGGATCCCCAGGCGCTCCATGACGGCGAAATCCTTGAACCAGCGCATGCGAATGACGCCGGCCGGATCGCCGTTCACGAAGGCCAGCAGATGGGTGGCGACGAAATCGTTGCCGCCGAATTCGTCGAAATAGGTGATGTTGTCCTCTTCGGCCAGGAAGGTTGCCGCCCGGATCGCCATCACCATGGCGTATTCGTCGGGGGTGCCCACCACCCGCACCTCGATCGACCAATTCCCCGACTCGTTACCCGCAGGCGACGTGGTTGCCATGGTCGCGCCCTCCAAAATTGCCAAATCCAGGTGGAAAGATGCCAGGGCATGTGGCCAATATGGTATGCCGTGAAATGTGCATACCGACCGGAGGTGGTAAAAGGGATGGGGGATTTCCGGCTGCATGACTGGAACGACCTGCGCCTGATTCTGGCCTGCGCCGAGCGCGGAAGCTTTGCCGCCGCCGCCGCCGCGCTGGGGATGGATCAGACCACGGTCAGCCGGCGTGTCGCCCATCTGGAGCAAATCGCCGGAAGGCCGCTGTTTACCAGGCGCCGCTCGGGGGCCGAGGCGACACTGGCGGGGATGGCGCTGCTGGAACAGGCCCGCATGGTGCGGAGAATGGTCGAGGATTTCGAGCAGACCCTGACCGGCCTGGACGAACTGCCGCCGCCGACCGTCACGATCGGGGCCAGCGAGGGTCTGCTGGCCTATATCCTGATCCCCGTTCTTCTCGGCGACACCAGCGTTCCTCAACCGGTGGATGCAAGCCTGATCCGCCATCCTTTGCCGGCCCTGGCCTTTTCCACCGACACGCAAAGCGCGGATATCGCCGTCGTCGCCACCAGCACCGGCACGCTGCCGTCGCTACCGGGGGCCTTTCATGTTCGACGGATCGGCGTCATGCATTTCATGCCGGTCGCGGGGAGGTCCTTGCTGGAGTCCAGGCCGCGCGCCTTTTCCGATTTCGACGAGTTGACCGAGGCGCCGCTCCTCGACGTCGCCATCTATCGGCGGATTCGCAGCTTGGACGGCTGGAATCAGGTCGTCGCCGAAAATGACGGCGAAGATCGGGTGGCACTGGTCGGAACGACACGGCAGATGCATCAGGCGCTGGTCGAGGGCAAGGGGGTGGGAATATTGCCGACCTATTCCCGCCTATATGACGACCGGATCGCGATGCTGGAGGTGGCCGCGCCGAAAATGGATGTCTATCTGTGGCTGGTCGCCCATGAGGACAAGCTGCGCGAACCCGCCATTCGCCACCTCTACGACACCCTGGCTCAGATGTTCCTGACCTCTCCCTGGTTTCGCCCTTAGACGATGACGCGGTTCGGTCGCATCAGGCTTGCCTCATGAATTCCCGCGCCGGAATGCGACGATGGAACCGCGAGGAGAGGGGGCGATGAAACCGCGCCGGTTGGCCAAGCACAAAAGAATTATCTTGGTCGTCTTGTTCCTCGGTCTGGCGCTGACGCTGTTCCAGGCGTCCGGGCTCCGCGAGCATTTCACCCTCGATTTCCTGCGTCAGCGGGTTCTGGCTAGTGGCGCCCTCGGCTTGGCGGCCTTCGTCCTAATGTTCTCGCTCGGCAATCTCGTCCAGGTTCCGGGGCTGCTGTTCCTCGGCGCGGCGGTGCTGACGCTGGGGCGGGTGGCCGGCGGCGGCGTCACTTATCTGGCGGCCGTCGTCTCCTGCGGGGCGACCTTCCTGTCGATCCGACTGGTGGGGGGGCGATGCGCTCCGGCGGTTCGACAACCGCCTTGCCCTGGCCCTGCTTGCCCGCCTCGACGCCCACCCTGTGGCCAGCGTCGCCCTGCTCAGGATCGCATTCCAAACCGCGCCCCCGCTCAACTACACGCTGGCGGTTTCCGGGGTGCGCTTTCGCGATTATATGCTCGGTTCGCTGCTGGGGCTGCCGCTGCCGATCTCGGTGTATTGCCTGTTCTTCGACACGATCGGGCGCGTTCTGCTTTAGACCTCACCCCTTCCGCCCGAACACCATGTAGTTGACGTCGAGGTCGGCGGTTTCCCGCCAATCGTCCTTGAGGGGCGAATAGGTCATGCCGGTCAGCGCCGCCACCTCGACGCCACCGCCCCTCAGATGGGCGGCGAATTCCGACGGCTTGAGGAACTTATGCCAGTCGTGGGTGCCCGCCGGCAGCCAGCGCAGGATGTATTCGGCGCCCATCACCGCCAGGGCGTAGGATTTTGTGGTGCGGTTGAGCGTGGCTCCGAGGAAGGCGCCGCCCGGCTTGAGGCGCCGGCAGGTAAGCCCCAGGAAGGCGGCGGGGTCGGGGACGTGCTCGACCACCTCCATCGCCAGCACCACGTCGAAGCTCTCGGCGTCCAAGTCCTCGGGACCGGCGACGCGATAGTCGATGTCGAGGCCGCTTTGCCGGGCGTGGGCGGCGGCGATGGCGATGTTCTTGTCGCCGGCGTCGACACCGGTGACGGCGAAGCCCATGCGGGCCAGCGGCTCGGACAGCAGGCCGCCGCCGCAGCCGACGTCGAGCAGCCGGAGGCCGGAGAACGGCGCCATCTGGGAATTGTCGCGGCCGAAATGGGCGACCAGTTGGCGGCGCATGAAGGCCAGGCGGACCGGATTGAACTTATGCAGCGGCTTGAACTTGCCGCTGGGGTCCCACCAGGCCTCGGCGATGGCGGTGAAGCGCGCCACCTCGTCGGACGAGGCGGTCGGCGTCCTCTCGTTCGGGCCGGCCGACGGCGTTCGCTTGGGTGGGGTGGACTTGACCATTCACTACTCCTAAAGACCCGCGCGGCGGGGGTGTTCCGATGGGGTGGCCGCACTTGCTTCCGCGTTGGCGACAGAGTATGAAGAGGCGCCCTTCGGGCGGCAACCGGGCACACGAAAGATTTCTCGAACCGACCCGTCGCGCATCGGCGCGCGGTCCTCAAGGATCACTGCATGACTCGCATTGTGATGAAATTCGGCGGCACCTCGGTGGGGGATATCGACCGCATCAAGAATGTCGCGCGCCGGGTAAAGAAGGAAGTGGACGACGGCAACGAGGTCGCCGTGGTGGTGTCGGCCATGTCGGGCGTCACCAACCAATTGGTCGATTGGTGCAAACAGATGGCGCCGCTGCACGACCAGCGCGAATACGACGCCGTGGTCGCCACCGGCGAGCAGGTGACCACCGGCCTGTTGTCCATCGGCCTGCAGGAACTGGGGCTCGACGCCCGCTCGTGGTGCGGCTGGCAGCTGCCGATCGAGACCGACGGCGTCCACGGCAAGGCCCGCATCATGTCGATCGATACAGAGGACATGGTCCGTCGCATGTCGAAGGGGCAGGTGGCGGTGGTGGCCGGGTTCCAGGGGCTGGGCCCCGACAACCGGATCAGCACGCTGGGCCGCGGCGGCTCGGACACCTCGGCGGTGGCGCTGGCCGCCGCGTTGAAGGCCGACCGTTGCGACATCTACACCGACGTCGATGGTGTCTACACCACGGACCCGCGCATCGTGAAGACGGCCCGCAAGCTCGACAAGATCACCTATGAAGAGATGCTCGAGCTGGCCTCGGTCGGCGCCAAGGTGCTGCAGACCCGCTCGGTCGAGATGGCGATGAAGCACCGCGTGCGCGTTCAGGTGCTGTCCTCGTTCGTCGAAGCCCCCGGAACCCTTGTCTGTGATGAGGATGAGATCGTGGAAAAGGAATTGGTAAGCGGCATCGCCTATAGCCGTGACGAAGCGAAGATCACCCTGGTGCGGGTGCCGGACCAGCCCGGCGTCGCCGCCGGCATTTTCGGGCCATTGGCCGACGCGGCGGTCAATGTCGACATGATCGTGCAGAACGTCTCGGAGGACGGCAAGTCCACCGACCTCACCTTCACCGTCGGCAAGGCCGACCTCGACCGCGCCAAGAAGGTGCTGGACGAGGCCCGCGGCAAGCTGTCCTACGAGCGTCTGGCCGCCGATTCCAATGTGGTCAAGGTGTCGGTGATCGGCGTCGGCATGCGCAGCCATGCCGGCATCGCCCAGAAGATGTTCCAGACCCTGGCGGCCGAAGGCATCAACATCCAGGTGATCTCGACCTCGGAAATCAAGATCAGCGTGCTGATCGAGGAGAAGTACACCGAGCTGGCGCTCAGGGCGCTCCACACCGCCTACGGTCTCGACGCGGCCTGAGCCGCGGCGGCAACCGAGGGGAATTGCATGGACAGGGCGCGACTGCGGCTCGATTACCTATGGCGGCGGGGACGCGAGTTCCTCGGCACCGAACTCGCCATTCTCGGCGGGGCGATGTCGTGGATCTCCGAACGCAATCTGGTGGCCGCCATCTCGAATGGCGGCGGCTTCGGCGTCATCGCCTCCGGTTCGATGACGCCCGATCTGCTGGCGGCCGAGATCGCCGCCACCCAGGAGATGACCGCCAAGCCGTTCGGCGTCAACATCATCACCATGCATCCCCAGTTGGATGCGCTGATCGACGTTTGCGGCGAGCACCAGGTCGGCCACATCGTCCTGGCCGGCGGCCTGCCGTCCTCGGCGGCGATCAAGCGGGCCAAGGATACCGGCGCCAAGGTGGTGTGCTTCGCCCCCGCCTTGGTCATCGCCAAGAAGCTGGCGCGCTCGGGCGCCGACGCCCTGGTGGTTGAGGGAACCGAGGCCGGCGGCCATATCGGACCGGTGGCGACCAGTGTTCTGGCGCAAGAGATCCTGCCCGAGATGGCGACCCAATTGCCGGTCTTCATCGCCGGCGGCATCGGCCGCGGCGAGGCGGTGCTGTCCTGCCTGGAAATGGGCGCGGCGGGCGTGCAGCTCGGCACCCGCTTCGTCTGCGCCACCGAATGCGTCGCCCATCCCAACTTCAAGCGGGCCTTCCTGCGGGCCGCCGCCCGCGACGCGGTGCCCAGCTCCCAGGTCGATCCGGCCTTCCCGGTGATCCCGGTGCGAGCCCTGGCCAACAAGGCGACCCGGCGTTTCGTCGAGTTCCAGCACGAGGTGATCGCCCGCTACCGCGCCGGCGAACTTGAACAGAAGGACGCCCAACTGGAAATCGAGCATTTCTGGGCCGGGGCGCTGCGCCGGGCGGTGATCGACGGCGATGTCGAGAACGGCTCGGTCATGGCCGGCCAGAGCGTCGGCCTGGTGACGCGTGAGCAGGCGACCGGGGAAATCCTCGGCGAGCTTGTGGACCAGGCGGTCGCCGTGTTGGCCGCCCGGGAACGTCGGCAGCCCGCGGTCGTCTGATGCAGGCGATGGCGCCCTCCGTTTCGCGCCGCCTGCTCGCCCGGCTCCGCGATGTCATGGCCGGCGGCGGTTCGGCCGAGGAACGCCTCGACAAGGTGGTGCAGCTGATCGCCCGCGACGTGGTCGCCGAGGTGTGCTCGTGCTACGTCATGCGCGCCGGCGAGGTGCTGGAGCTGTTCGCCACCGAGGGTCTGAAAAAGGCCGCCGTGCACAAGACCCGCCTTCGGGTCGGCGAGGGCCTGGTCGGCGACGTCGCCGCCCATGCGCGGCCGCTGGCGCTGGCCGACGCCCAATCCCATCCCAATTTCGCCTACCGTCCGGAAACCGGCGAAGAAATCTACCACTCGCTGATGGGCGTGCCGATCATCCGGGGCGGCCGCGTCATCGGCGTGCTGGTGGTGCAGAATCGCTCGATGCGCCACTACACCGACGAGGAGATCGAGACCCTCGAAACGGTGGCGATGGTGCTGGCCGAACTGGTCGCCTCGGGCGAGCTGGTCAATCGCGAGGAACTGGTCCCGGTGGACGGCAACGCCGTGCTGCCGCTGCGCCTGGAGGGCATCCGCCTCAATGCCGGCGTCGGTATCGGCGTCGCCGTGCTGCACCAGCCGCGTCTGGTCATCCGCCGCCTGGTGGCCGAGGACCCCGAGGTTGAAACCGAACGTCTGCGCCAGGCCCTGACCGGTATCAAGGCCGCGCTCGACGAGCTGTTCTCGCGCCCCGAAATGCGCGACGGCGAGCACCGCGACGTGCTCGAAACCTATCGGATGTTCACCGAGGACAAGGGCTGGCGCGGTCGCATCAAGGAGGCGATCAAGAGCGGGCTGACCGCCGAGGCGGCGGTGCAGAAGGTGCACGACGACATGCGCGCCCGCATGACCCAGATCACCGACCCGTATCTGCGCGAGCGGATGCACGATTTCGAGGACATCGCCAATCGCCTGTTGCAGTTCCTTGCCTCGGGCGACGAGAAGGTGGCCAAGCCCGAACTGCCCGAAGCCGGCATCCTGATCGCCAGGACCATGGGGCCGATGGATCTGTTCGACTACGATCCCTCGCGCCTGCGCGGTCTGGTGCTGGAAGAGGGCTCGCCGACCATGCATGTGGCCATCGTCGCCCGGGCGCTCGACATCCCGGTGGTCGGTCGCTGCAAGGAGGTGCTCGACAAGGTCGAGCCCTTCGATCCGGTGATCGTCGACGGCGACAACGGCCAGGTCTTCGTCCGTCCCTCGGACGATATCCGCGATATCTTCGTCGAATCGACTTACGAGCGCCAGCAGCGCGCCGCCCAGTACGCCATGCTCAAGGACGTGCCGGCGGTTACCGGCGACGGCCAGAAGATCCGGTTGATGATGAACGCGGGTCTGCTGCTCGACATGCAGCATCTGCATGATTCGGGCGCCGACGGCATCGGCCTGTACCGTACCGAGCTGCCTTTCATGGCCCGTTCGGCGCTGCCCGACGTCGAGGCGCAGATGGCGCTGTACGCCAAGATCCTCGACCAGGCCGAGGGCAAGCCGGTGGTGTTCCGCACCCTGGACGTCGGCGGCGACAAGATTCTGCCCTATTGGAATCCCCACGAAGAGGACAATCCGGCGTTGGGTTGGCGGTCGATCCGCATCACCCTGGATCGTCCGGCGGTCTTGCGGGCGCAGCTGCGGGCGCTGTTGCGCGCCGCCGCCGGCCGCGAGCTGTGGGTGATGTTCCCGATGATCGCCGAGGTCGCCGAACTGGTCCAAGCCCGCGCCATCCTCGACATCGAGATCGCCCGTGAGCGCCGCATCGGCCGGCCGCTGCCGGAAACCGTCAAGGTCGGCACCATGATGGAGGTGCCGGCGCTGGCCTTCCAGCTTGATGCGCTGTTGCCGCTGGTGGATTTCATTTCGATCGGTTCGAACGACCTGACCCAATTTCTGTTCGCCGTCGATCGCAACAATCCCCGCATCTGCGACCGCTACGATCCGCTGTCGCCGGCCATGCTGAACTTCCTTCATCGGGTGGCCGGACGCTGCGCCGAGGCCGGCGTGCCGCTCAGCGTCTGCGGCGAAATGGCGGGGCGGCCGCTGGAGGCGATGGCGCTCTTGGCGCTCGGCGTGCGCTCGCTGTCGGTGGCGGCGCCCTCGGTCGGGCCGGTCAAGGCGATGATCCGCAGCCTGGATGTCGGTCTCGCCGCCGAATACACCACGGGGCTGCTGAAATCACCCGCCCACAGCCTTCGGGACAAATTGAGGAGTTACGCCCTGGACCACGGCATCGCCCTGTGATCATGTGTGGGAGGACCGGCCATGCCGTTGCCCGGAACGACTTCGATTTGCTACAAGTGACATCCTGCCCGGCGGCTTAAGACGAAAAGGTATTCTCCGGTGGCGACCAAGCTAGAAGACGAGCCTTCCGCGAACGGAACGATCCCGAGCGCCGCCGCGGCGGCATCGTCGGGTGTCGGTGAAACCCTGAAGTCGGCGCGCGAGCGGCTGGGCAAGAAATTGCCCGACGTCGCCACCCAGCTGCGCATCCGCCAGCCCTATCTGCAGGCGTTGGAAGATGGGCGCCACAAGGATTTGCCGGGCGGCACCTACGCCATCGGCTTCCTGCGTACCTACGCCGAATTCCTTGGCCTCGACGGAGAGGAGATGGTGCGGCGGTTCCGCGCCGATGCCGCCGGCGACCTGCATTCACGATCGGAACTGGTGTTCCCCTCGCCGGTCTCCGAGGGCCGCATTCCCAGCGGCGGTATCCTGTTCCTGGGGCTGGTGGTGGCCGCCTGCGCCTATGGCGGCTGGTACTGGATGAGCGCCCGCGACAGCCATGTCGCGGAAATCGTGCCGCCGCTGCCCGAGCGGCTGTCGTCGGTGCTCAATCGCCCCGCCGCGCTGACCGCCGACAAATCCGCCCCCAAGCCCGACGAGCCGCGCGCCGCCGACGAGGCCGCCCGCCCCGCCGAGCCGCAGGTGGCCGCCGCCGACGCCAAGCCGCCGGTGAAGGAGGACGTCGTGCCGCCGGCCGAGGAGGAGGCGCCGGCCAAGCCGGTGGAGCCGCCGAAGACGGTCGAGGCCGCCAAGCCGACCGAGCCGGCCAAAGCGGCGGCCGGGGCCAAGACCCCGGCCGCCGCCAAGCCGGGCGACGCGGCCAAGCCCGCCGCCACCCAGCCGGGCAAGCCGGCGGATGCCGCCCAGTCGGCCAAGCCGGTGGACGCCGCCAAGGCGCCGGAAGCGCCGAAGCCAACCGATACGGCCAAGCCCGCCCAACCGGTGAAGCCGACGGATATCGCCAAGACGCTGGCGACCAAGCCGGCGGACGCCGTCAAGACCCCCGAGCCGGCGAAGCCGGCGGAAATCGCCAAGACTCCCGAGCCGGCGAAGCCGGTGGAGGCGCCCGAACCGGCCAAGCCCGCCGATGCCGCCGCTCCCGATGCCGCCGGAGCGTCGCCGGCCGGCGACACGCGGGTGGCGCTGCGTGCCGCCAGCGACGATTGCTGGGTCCAGGTGCGCGAGATGGACGGGCAATTGCTGCTGTCGAAGCTGCTGCGCAAGGGCGAGGTGTTCCGGGTGCCCAACCGGCCCGGCCTGTCGCTGACGCTTGGCAATGCCGGCGCGCTCGAGGTGCTGGTCGACGGCCGAAAGGCGCCATCGCTGGGCCAGCCGGGCCAGGTTCGCCGCGACATCAACCTCGATCCGGCAAAGCTGCTCGGCGGCGGCTGAGTGTCGTCAAACTTCCTTTGCCAAGGCGAAATACGCTATAACCCACGCCCCGGCGACATGGTCGCCGGGGCGGTTTCATTGTCAGCGAGCAGAGCATGAGCGAGCGGCCCTATCGGCACATCACGCGGCGCAAGTCCCGGCAGATCCATGTCGGGTCGGTCCCGGTCGGCGGCGACGCGCCGATCACGGTGCAGACGATGACCAACACCCTGACCACCGACGTCGCCGCCACCGTCGAGCAGATTCGCAAGGCGGAGGAGGCGGGGGTGGACATCGTCCGCGTCTCGTGCCCCGACGAGGATTCGACCAAGGCGCTGAAGGAGATCGTCCGCCACGCCAAGGTACCGATCGTCGCCGACATCCATTTTCACTACAAGCGGGCGATCGAGGCCGCCGAGGCCGGCGCCGCCTGCCTGCGCATCAACCCCGGCAATATCGGCTCGGAGGCGCGGGTGCGCGAGGTGGTCCAGGCGGCCAAGGATCACGGCTGCTCGATGCGGATCGGCGTCAATGCCGGATCGCTGGAAAAGCACCTGTTGGAAAAGTACGGCGAGCCCTGCCCGGAAGCCCTGGTGGAAAGCGCGCTGCACCACGCGAAACTGCTGGAAGACAACGATTTCTTTGAGTTCAAGATCGCCGTCAAGGCCTCCGATGTGTTCCTCGCCGTGGCCGCCTACCAGGGATTGGCCAAGGCCTGCGATTATCCGCTGCACCTCGGCATCACCGAAGCCGGCGGCCTGATCGGCGGCACCGTCAAGTCGGCGATGGGCATCGGCTCGCTGCTGTGGCAGGGCATCGGCGATACGCTTCGCGTCTCGCTGTCGGCCCATCCGGTGGAAGAGGTCAAGGTCGGCTATGAAATCCTGAAGTCGTTGGGCATCAGAAGCCGCGGCGTCCGCATCGTTTCGTGCCCGTCCTGCGCCCGCCAGGGCTTCGACGTGGTCAAGGCGGTCGAGGAGCTTGAGCGCCGCCTGGCTCACGTCACCGCGCCGGTGACGCTGTCGATCCTGGGTTGCGTCGTTAACGGCCCGGGCGAGGCGCGCGAAACCGACATCGGGCTGACCGGCGGCGGCAACGAGCAGCACATGGTCTATGTCGCCGGCACTCCCGACCACAAGATCGACAGCCCGTCGATGCTCGACCACATCGTGTCGCTGGTCGAAAAGAAGGCCGCCGAGATCGACGCGGTCAAGCCCGAGAAGAAGTAAGGAAAAGTAAGTAAGGCGCCGCCCCGGCGGGCGGCGCCTTCTTTCCGTCCCGCTATTCGGCGGCGGCCGGTTCCCCGGCCAGTTGCGCCTTCAGCGCCCCATGGTCGAGTTCACCCTCCCACCACGACACCACCAGGGTGGCGACGCCGTTGCCGATGACGTTGGTAATGGCTTTGCACTCGCTCATGAACGGGTCGATGCCGATCACCACCGCCATGCCCGGCAGCAGACGCGGATCGGCCACCGACAGGGTGGCGGCCAGGGTCACCAGCGAGGCGCTGGCGATGCCCGACGCCCCCTTGCTGGTCAGCATGGCGACCAGCAGGATCATCCCCTGCTGTTCCAGTGACAGCGGGACGTCCAGCACCTCGGCGATGAAGACGGTGGTCAGCGTCATATAGATGTAGCTGCCGTCGAGATTGAAGCTCCATCCGGCCGGCACCACCAGACCGACGGTGGACTGGCGGCAGCCCAGTCTTTCCAGTTTGCCCATCAGGCCGGGCAGGGCGCTTTCCGACGAACGGGTGCCCAGCACCAGGAACAGCTCCTCCTTGATGTAGGCGAGAAAGCGGAAAATGCTGAAGCCGGCGATGCGGGCGATGGTGCCCAGCACGACAAAGACGAACAGCAGGGCGGTGAGATAGAACAGGCCGATCAGCCCGAACAGGCTGCCCAACGCTCCGGCGCCGTATTTGCCGATGGTGTAGGCCATGGCGCCGCCGGCGCCGATGGGGGCCACCTTGGTGACGATGCCGACCACGGTGAAGATCGCCTGGGCGCTTTCGCTGATCATCGTCCTCAGGCCGGCGACCCGGTCGCCCAGGATCAACAGGGCGAAGCCGAACAGGATCGAGAACAGCAAAATCTGGAGAACGTCACCGCCGGCAAAGGCGCCGACCACCGTGTCGGGGATGATGTGCATCACCATGTCGACCGCCGACATGTTCTGTGCCGCCTTGGCGAAGTTGGCCACCGCCGCCGCGTCTGGGATCTTGCCGCCGAAATTGACGCCGGGCTGGGCGATGTTGCCGACCGCCAGGCCGATGAGCAGGGCGAAGGTGCTGATCACCTCGAAATAGATCATCGCCTTGAGGCCGACACGGCCGACCTTCTTGGCATCGCTGACATGGGCGATGCCGGAGACGACGGTACAGAAGATGATCGGGCCGATCAGCATCTTGATCAGCTTGACGAAGCCGTCACCGCAGGCCTTCAGCCATGGATTGACGGCGAAATCCGGCCAGAACGAACCGAGGCAGGCACCGATGACGATGCCGATCAGGACTTGGACGTAAGTGTGCTTCCACAGCGCCTTGCGCGGAGTGGCGGCGGGATTGGCGGTATTGGCGCTCAAAGGGACCTCCTTCGAATCGGATCGGCCGGCCGGCATGGCCCACGCCCCCAAGGACGTGTCGTCCGTCGCCAGCGGTCGCTCCCGACAAGCGGGACGCGCCGAACGCAGACGCAGCCTCTATTCGGCGCCGCGCGTCTCCCCTCGCACGTAGTCGAATCCCCCCTAACCTTTTAGCTTACCGGCCTAATTCTTCCGTATGATTAGTGTGCATGGCAGCTTTGAGCGATCACTTCGACGGCAGGCGGACGCTGAACTTGTCGTCCTCGCCGCCGCCGGGGAAGTCCTTCAGCGCCGCGTCAATCAGCGGTGCGGCGGCGCAGGTGGCGCCGTCGCCGAAAGCTGAACAGCGGGCGCGGGCGCCGAAGACCTTCTCGTCGATGCGGTTCGGTCGGGTCAGGTCGAAGATGGCGATGGTCACGGCCTTGGCCGCCATCATCATTTCGTCGTCCTTCTCACGACTCTTGCGGCGCTTGTCGAGCGCCGTGTCGAAGGCCTCGGGGCCTTCGTCGTAGCTGAGCAGCAGCGCGTAGCGCGCCTTGGCGGCCTTGTCGACCCGCACCATCCCTTTTTCCGCCAGCCGTTTGGCCACTTGATCGGCATAGGCGTCGAATTCCTCGACCGAGTCCTGGGATTTGGGGCGGACGACAACGAAGGCGACCTGCTTGAGGTCGGCCGGCAGCACCGTCACGCGCGACACCTCGATGCGGTCGCTGCCTTTCGAGCCGCAGGCGACCAACAACCCCACCAGCACCACCAGCACCACCGGGACCAGCAATCGCCAAGCCCGGATCACGTCGCCGCCCATGCAAACCTCCCCGCCGAAGAAAACGAAGTCCAGACGGTACGAAAATCCGGGGCCGAGCGCCAGCCCGGCTATTTCCGCCTGCGGCCTTTCCCCCCCGACCCCAAATGCGCTATAACCCACCGCCCGGCGGAATCGGATGGCCGGCCGGGGCCAACGGAAGGTCCGACAATGTCCACTCTTCAGCCGGTGCGCGGCACCCACGACCTGCTGCCCGACGAGGCGCGGCGCCATCGCTTCGTCGAGGCGACGGCCTTCGAGGTGGCCAGCCGTTACGGCTATGGCGAAATCGTTACCCCGATCTTCGAATTCACCGAGGTCTTCTCGCGCACGTTGGGCGAGACCTCCGACGTGGTGACCAAGGAGATGTACACCTTCACCGATCGCTCGGGCGATTCGATCACGCTTCGGCCCGAGGGCACCGCCGGCGTGGCGCGCGCCTTCATTTCGGGTGGACTGGCGCAGTCGCTGCCGCTGAAGCTGTTCTATCGCGGTCCGATGTTCCGCCACGAACGCCCACAGAAGGGCCGGCTGCGCCAGTTCCATCAGGTCGGGCTGGAATTGCTGGGCGTCGAGAACCCGCTGGCCGACGTCGAGGTGGTGGCGACGGCCTGGCGGCTGCTGTCGACTCTGGGCCTTGGCGACAAGGTGAGCCTGGAGATCAACACGCTGGGCGATGCCGAAAGCCGGACCGCCTATCGCGAGGCGCTGATCGCCTATCTGGCGCCGTACAATGATCGCCTGTCCGAGGACAGCCGGGCGCGACTGGCGAAGAATCCGCTGCGCGTGCTCGATTCCAAGGACGAGGGCGACAAGGCGGTCGTCGCCGGTGCGCCGTCGATGGCCGATTCGCTGACGCCCGCCGCCCGCGAATTTTTTGCCGCCGTCACCGGTGGGTTGGAGGCGCTGGGTATTCCCTACACCGTCAATCCGCGTCTGGTGCGCGGCCTCGACTACTATTGTCACACCGCCTTCGAGTTCACCACCACCGCCCTGGGTGCCCAGGGCACGGTGCTGGCCGGTGGCCGCTACGACGGACTGATCGGCCAGATGGGCGGGCCGGTCACCCCCGGCATCGGCTGGGCCGCCGGGGTCGAGCGGTTGTCGATGCTGGTCGGCGAGGCGCCGGCGGCGCCCCGTCCGGTGGCGGTGATTCCCATGGGCGACGCCTTGGCCGGCATGACCTTGGCCGAACGCCTGCGCGCCGCCGGCCTGGCCGTCGATATCGGCTTTTCCGGCAACATGAAAAAACGGATGGCGCGGGCCAACAAGGTCGGGGCGCGTGTCGCCCTGATCCTCGGCGAGGACGAGATGGCGCGGGGTGCCGTCTCCCTGCGCGACCTCGATAGCGGATCACAGGAAGAGGTGCCGCTCGCCTCGGTCGTGGAGCGGCTGACGGGCCGAGGGTAGCGGTGCCATCCGTCGCCGCCCGCTTCGCCGTCATCGGCGCCAACCATCGTTCGGCCTCGCTGTCGCTACGCGACGCCCTGTTCGTCGATGACGCGACGGCGCCCGCCTTGCTGGCCGAGTTGAAGGCGGAAGGGCTGGACGAGGCGGTGGTGCTATCCACCTGCGACCGCGTCGAGATTTGGGCGGTCACCGATGATCCGGCGCGGGCGACGCTCCAGGCGACCACCGCCCTGGCCGGTCGTGCCGGCCTGGCGCCGACGGCGCTGGGGCCGCATCTTTATTCGCTGGTCGGCATCGAAGCGGTGCGTCACGCCTTCGCGGTGACCGCCTCGCTTGACAGCCTGGTGATCGGCGAGCCCCACGTCTTCGGCCAGGTGAAGGCGGCCCTCAAGCTGGCCCGTGACGCCGGGTTGGGGAGCGGCGACCTCGATACGGTGATGCAGGCGGCCTTTGCCGCCGGAAAGCGCGTCCGCGCCGAGACCGCCATCGGCGAAGGCCCGGTCAGTATCGCCGCCGCGGCGGTGCAGTTGGCCCGCGACCTTCACGGCGATCTCGCCGACTGCCGGGCGTTGTTGGTCGGCGGCGGCGACATGGGCGAACTGGTCGCCGAGGCGCTGCTGGCCGCCGGATTGAACTGGCTGGCGGTGACGGCGCCGCGTCAAAGCCGCGCCGAGGCGGTGGCCGAGGCGCTGAACGGCCATGTCATCCCCTTCGATAGCCTCAAGGACGCTTTGGCCGATGCCGACATCGTGCTGGCCTCGGTCGGCGGCCGCAATCTGGTGGTCTGCGCCGACGCGGTGACGGCGGCGTTGAAGAAGCGCCGGAGGAAGCCGGTCTTCCTGGTCGACGCCGCCATCCCCGGCGATATCGAGCCGGCGGTCAACCGGGTCGACGGCGCCTTTCTCTACGATCTTGCCGATCTGGAAAAGGTGGCGTTGCAGGGCCGCGCCACCCGTGAGCAGGCGGCCCGCGCCGCCCGCGAGATCGTCGACGACGAGGCCTCGGCCTTTGCCCGGGGCCGGGCCGCCCGTGCCGCGGTGCCGGCGCTGGTGGCGCTTCGCGGCCGCTTCGAGGAAATGCGCGAGGCGGTGCTGGCCGAGGCCGGCGGCGATGCCGCCGAGGCCACCCGCCTGCTGGTCAACCGCCTGCTGCACGCTCCCTCGGAAGAGATGAAGGGCGTCGCCGCCGAAGGGGCGGAATGGCGGACGATGGAAAAGACGTTGAAGAAGCTGTTTCGCTTGGATGAATCCCCATGAATCTCGACGCCCAATTCGACAAGGTGCTCTACCGCTACGACGAGCTGCGCGAGATGCTGGCCTCCGGCGGCGGCGACATCGCCCGGTTGGGCAAGGAGTTCTCGGACCTCGGGCCGGTGGTCGAGGCCATCCAGGCGCTGAAGAAGGGCCAGGAGGAGATGTTCGAGGCGGCCCAGATGATGACCGATGCCGGCGCCGACGCCGACATGAAGGCCATGGCCGAAGAGGAGTTCTACGTCCTCAAGGAGAAGCTGCCGGTCCTCGAGCGTCAGGTGCAGCTGATGCTGCTGCCGAAGGACGAGGCCGATGAGCGCAACGCCATCCTCGAGGTCCGCGCCGGCACCGGCGGCGAGGAGGCGGCGCTGTTCGCCGCCGAGCTGTTCCGCATGTACGAGCGCTACGCCGCCATCCGCGGCTGGCGCTTCGAGACGCTGGAATTGAGCGAAACCGGCATCGGCGGTGTCAAGGAGGCCTCGGCCTCGATTTCCGGCAAGGGCGTGTTCGCCCGGCTGAAGTTCGAATCGGGGGTTCACCGGGTGCAACGGGTGCCGGCCACCGAGGCCAGCGGCCGCATCCACACCTCGGCCGCCACCGTCGCGGTGCTGCCCGAGGCCGAGGAGGTCGACGTCCACATCGAGGACAAGGACCTGAGAATCGACGTCTACCGCTCGCAGGGCGCCGGCGGTCAGCACGTCAACACCACCGATTCGGCGGTGCGCATCACCCACCTGCCGACCAACACCGTGGTCACCTGCCAGGACGAGAAAAGCCAGCACAAGAACAAGGCCAAGGCGATGAAGGTGTTGCGCGCCCGCATCTACGAACAGATGCGGTCGGTTGCCGACGCCGAGCGCTCGGCCAATCGCAAGACCCAGGTGGGCTCCGGCGACCGCTCCGAGCGCATCCGCACCTACAATTTCCCCCAGGGGCGCGTCACCGATCACCGCATCAACCTGACCCTCTACAAGATCGAGGAGGTGATGAAGGGCGATGGGCTCGACGAATTGGTCGAGGCGCTGATCACCGCCGACCAGGCGGAGCGGCTGGCGGAGATGAGCGAGTGAGGAAGGGGTGTCATCCCGACGGAGCGAAGCGACGAGGGATCTTCCAGGCATCGCGCGCGAAAGATCCCTCGCGTTCGCTCGGGATGACGGATCCGACATGCTGACCGCCGGCGCCGCCGTCACCACGACGACGGCGCGCCTGGTCGCGGCCGGGATCGATTCCGCCCGTCTCGACGCCCGCCTGCTGGTCGCCGAGGCGCTGGGGGTGGGGGCACAGACCGTTTTTTCCCACCCCGAGACGCCGCTGGCCGCCGCCCAGGCGGGGCGGTTGGAGGCGATGGTGATGCGCCGGGCGGGCCGCGAGCCCGTCAGCCGTATTCTCGGCCGGCGCGGCTTTTGGACACTGGAATTGGCGGTGGGGCCGGGAACGCTCGATCCCCGGCCGGATTCCGAGACGGTGGTGGAGGCGGTGCTGGCGGCTCGGACGGACCGTTCCGCCCCGCTCGCCGTGCTGGATTTCGGCACCGGCAGTGGTTGTCTGCTGCTGGCCCTGTTGTCGGAACTGCCGGCGGCCTGGGGGCTGGGCGTCGACCGCTCGCCATCGGCGCTGGCGGTGGCGGCGGCCAATGCCCGATCCCTCGGCCTGGAGCGGCGGGCCGCCTTCGTCCTGGGCGATTGGGGCGGTGCCGTGGCCGGCGGCTTCGACGTGATCGTTGCCAATCCGCCCTATATCCCCAGCGGCGACATCGACGGGCTGGAGCCCGAGGTCGCCGGCTTCGATCCCCGCTCGGCGCTCGATGGCGGTGGCGACGGGCTGGATTGTTATCGGCTTCTGGCGCCCGAAATCGCCCGCTTGCTGGCGCCGGGCGGCATCGCGGTGCTGGAGGTGGGGCAGGGGCAGGCCGCCCAGGTGGCGGCGTTGCTGGTTCATTCGGGATTGGTCGCGGCGGCGCCGCGCCGTGATCTGGGCGGCATCGAACGTTGCGTCATCGCCGGGCGCCCGGCTTGAAAAAAGGTGTTGGAAAGTCGGGGGCGAGCGACTACGGTGACGTGCGTCGAGCGCCTTCGATCCAAAGGTCCGCGTCGAGCTTCTGGCTCCGCTCCTCGGATGCGCCGATCCGATCCCACATTCGCCGCCCCTTTTGGTCGCGGTTGTCGCCGGTCTCCGGCGGTCGGGGTCGAACTCGAAGCAGCAGTGACAGTCACAGAAGGCAGGGTCCGTGAATAATCATCCTCATCCCAAGCAACGTTCCCGTGGTCGCGGCAATCCCAACGGCGGTGGCGGCGGTAAGGGCCGTCCCCCCCACATCGGCGGCGGTGGCGGCGGCGGTGGCCGCAATCAGGTGTTCGATTCCAACGGACCCGACGGCCGCATTCGCGGCAACGCCCATCAGGTGATGGAACGCTATCTGGCCTTGGCCCGCGACGCCTCGTCCCAGGGCGACCGCGTTGCCGCCGAGAACTACTACCAGCACGCCGAGCACTATTTCCGGCTGGTCAACGCCTACAACCAGAGCAACGGTCAGCGCCGCCCGCAGGGGTCGCCGACCCCGGCCGAGGATCAGGCCGAGGTGACCTACACCGACGAAGAAGGTGGGGAAGAGAACGGCAGCGACGGCTATGCCGCCGAGTCCGAGTCCGAACAGGGCGCCGAGCGCGCCTCGGAGCCGGTCGGAGCCTGAGCGGCGTCGGGAGCCGGCCGCCCCTGCGTCCGGCTCCGGTTGCGCCTTTTCCGATTGCCCTCATATTGAGCCCGATAAACGAGGGGTCTTTCCGCTGCCTGGAAGGGGTGGGATGATCCTGTCGAACGGAGGGCTTATATGGATTTCGAAAAGTACACCGAGCGCTCGAAGGGCTTCATCCAGACGGCGCAATCCCTGGCGCTGCGAAGCGGCCATCAACGGCTGACGCCCGAGCATCTGCTGAAGGTGCTGCTGGATGACAAAGAAGGCCTGGCGGCCAACCTGATCCGTGCCGCCGGCGGCGATCCGGCGCGGGCGCTCAAGGACACCGAGGCCGAACTCGACAAGCTGCCCAAGGTCGAGGGACCGGGGGCCGGTGGTCTTCATCTGACTCCGGAAATGGCCCGCCTGTTCGACCAGGCCGAGCAGGTCGCCTCCAAGGCCGGCGATTCCTTCGTTACCGCCGAACGATTGCTGTTGGCGCTGGCCCTGGCCGCCGGCACCGTTTCGGGCCGCATTCTCAAGGACGCCGGGGTTTCGCCCCAGGGACTCAACGCCGCCATCGAGGACGTCAGGAAGGGTCGCAAGGCGGGCTCGGCCACCGCCGAGGACCAGTACGACGCGCTGAAGAAATACGCCCGCGACCTCACCGCCGCCGCCGCCGAGGGTAAGATCGATCCGGTCATCGGCCGCGACGAGGAAATCCGCCGCACCATCCAGGTGCTCAGCCGCCGCACCAAGAACAATCCGGTGCTGATCGGCGAGCCCGGCGTCGGCAAGACCGCCATCGTCGAGGGATTGGCGCTGCGCATCGTCAACGGCGACGTGCCCGAGAACCTGAAGCAGAAGAAGCTGATGGTGCTCGATCTCGGCGCCCTGGTGGCCGGCGCCAAGTTCCGCGGCGAGTTCGAGGAGCGCCTGAAGGCGGTGCTGACCGAGGTGATCGCCGCCGAAGGCAACATCGTGCTGTTCATCGACGAGATGCACACGCTGGTGGGGGCGGGGGCCGCCGAAGGCTCGATGGACGCCTCAAACCTGTTAAAGCCGGCGCTGGCCAGGGGCGAGTTGCACTGCATCGGCGCCACCACCCTCAACGAATATCGCAAGCATGTCGAGAAGGATGCCGCCCTGGCACGGCGCTTCCAGCCGGTGTTCGTCGCCGAGCCCAGTGTCGAGGATACCGTCTCGATCCTGCGGGGCATCAAGGAGAAGTACGAGCTGCACCACGGTGTGCGCATCTCCGATTCGGCTCTGGTGGCGGCGGTGACGCTGTCCAACCGCTATATCACCGACCGCTTCCTGCCCGACAAAGCCATCGACCTGATCGACGAGGCGGCCAGCCGCTTGCGCATGGAGGTCGACAGCAAGCCCGAGGAATTGGACGAGCTCGATCGCCGCGTCATCCAACTGAAGATCGAGCGCGAGGCGCTGAAGAAGGAGGACGACGCCGCTTCGCGCGACCGCCTGGTCAAGCTGGAGAAGGAGCTGACCAAGCTCGAGGGCCTGTCGGCCGAGGTGACCGCCCGCTGGCGGGCCGAGAAGGATTCGCTGGCCTCGGCCACCAAGGTCAAGGAGCGGCTCGACCAGGCCCGCACCGAGATGGAAATCGCCATGCGGGCCGGCAATTACCAGCGCGTCGGCGAGTTGCAGTACGCCCTGATTCCCGAACTGGAGCGCAAGCTGGCGGCCTCGGACGATGCCGCCGGCGCCCGCATGCTCACCGAGGCGGTGACCGAGGAGCACGTCGCCGGGGTGGTGTCGCGCTGGACCGGTATCCCGGTCGAAAAGATGCTGGCCGGCGAGCGCGAAAAGCTGCTCAACATGGAGGCCCGATTGAAGACCCGGGTGGTGGGCCAGGACGAGGCGCTGGTCTCGGTCGCCAACGCGGTGCGCCGGGCGCGGGCCGGGTTGCAGGACCCCAACCGGCCGATCGGCTCGTTCCTGTTCTTCGGTCCCACCGGCGTCGGCAAGACCGAACTGACCAAGGCGCTGGCGGCCTTCCTGTTCGACGACGAGCAGGCTCTGTTGCGCATCGACATGTCGGAATACATGGAAAAGCACTCGGTCGCCCGCCTGATCGGGGCGCCGCCCGGCTATGTCGGCTATGAGGAGGGCGGCGCGCTGTCCGAGGCGGTGCGTCGCCGCCCTTATCAGGTGATCCTGTTCGACGAGGTCGAGAAGGCCCACCCGGATGTGTTCAACGTGCTGCTTCAAGTCCTTGACGATGGCCGGCTGACCGATGGCCAGGGGCGTACCGTCGATTTCCGCAACACCCTGATCGTACTGACCTCGAATCTCGGCGGCGAGATTCTCGCCGCCCAGCCGGAAGGGCAGGATTCGAGCGCGGTCAGGGAGGAGGTGATGGAGGTGGTGCGCGGCGCCTTCCGGCCCGAATTCCTCAATCGCATCGACGAGATTCTGCTGTTCCATCGCCTGAGCCGCGCCCACATGGCCGGCATCGTCGATATCCAGTTGGAGCGGCTGCGGCGCCTGCTGGCCGATCGCAAGGTCGGGCTGGAACTCGATCCGGCGGCGCGCGCCTGGCTGGCCGCCAGGGGCTACGACCCGGTCTATGGCGCCCGGCCGCTGAAGCGGGTGATCCAGCGTTGCCTGCAGAATCCGCTGGCCGGGTTGATTCTTGAGGGGCGCGTCAAGGACGGCGACGTCGTGCGGGTGGGCGCCGGGGCCAAGGGCCTGATAATCAACGGGGTGGAGGTCGCCGCCGACGGCGGCTGACGGGTGTGCGCATCGTGTGCATATTGGCGTTTACGCCGCCGCGGACGACGTGCTAGAACCCCGCCAATACGACCGGCAGCCCAATCCCCCTCCCCCCCAATGGGGTGTCGGTCGCACCGCCCGGGGTCTCCCCAGACCCCGGGCGGTTTCATTTCGGCCAATCATCGGCGCGCCGATATCAGTTGGTCTGGGCCGCGCCCTTGGCGGCGGCGCCTGCGGCGACGCGCGTGGTCGAGGGTGGGATCTTGGCCAGCATGCCCTCGATCTGCCCTTTGGCATTGCGGAAGCGGTCCAGTTCCTTGCCGGCCAGCTTGGTGCCGGTGGGGATCTTGATGCTGGTCGGGTTGATCTGGGTCATTCCCTTCAGCACTTCGTAATGCAGGTGCGGTCCGGTGGCGCGGCCGGTGGCGCCGACGAAGCCGACGACCTGGCCCTGGCTGACGTGGCGGCCGGAATGGATGTTCTGGGCGATACGGCTCATATGGGCGTAGGCGGTGGCGAAGCCGTTTGCGTGGCGCACCCGCACATAATTGCCGTAGGAGCCGTTGAAGCCGGCCATCTCGATGGTGCCGTCGCCGGCGGCCATGATCGGGGTGCCGGGCGGCACGCCGAAATCCACCCCCTTGTGCATGGTGGTGAAGCCAAGGATCGGGTGGTTGCGCATGCCGAAGCCCGAGGTGATGCGGGCGCCGTCGACCGGGGTACGCAGCAACGCCTTCTTGACGCTTTCGCCCTTGTCGTTGAAGTACTCGACGGTGCCCTGGCTGTCCTCGTAGCGGTACATGGCGATCGGGCGGCCCGACAGGTTGACGGCGGCGTAAAGCATGTCGCCGGCCCGGACCAGTTTGCCCTTGGAATCGTAGAAGCCCTCGAACATCACGTCGAAGGCGTCGCCCGACTGAATGTCGCGCTGGAAGTCGACGTCGTAGGACAAGGCCCTGATCATGGCGGCGATCAGGGGGACGGGAACCCCGGCGTTCTGGGCGCTTTCATAAAGACTGGACTTGATCGAACCGCTGTAATGGGCGACCTGGCGGGTGACCTGGCGTTTGGCCTCGGTCGCCTCGAAGCCGTGACCGACGGTGCGCCGAACCCCGACATCGCGGACCGGGTCGGCGGCCAGGCTGACGGTCAGGAAATCGCCTTGGCCGAAGCCTTGCGGGGGGCGGTCGAAGGTCACCGTCACCTTCTGTCCGGCCTTGAGCGAGCGCGGATTGAACAGGTCGGTCAGGGTGTCGATGGCCTGGGTGGCCTCGACGGTGTCGATGCCGGCGCGCAGCAAAAGGTCCATCAGCGTGTCGCCGCGTCCGGCCTGCATCACCCGTTCCACCGGCCGGCTGGCCCGCCACGTCAGCTCGCTGTCGGAATCGGGAAGTTCGGCGAGGGCGGCGTGCTCGGCCTCAAAATCAACATAGACGGGAGGGAAGGGGTCGAGGGGGCGCGCTTCCTCGACCAGGTCGACGATCGGGCGCGCGGCGAACATGGCGACAATGCCGAGCATGCCGACAATGGCCGCCGCTTTGGCGCTGCGCTTGATCTTGGCCGAGACTCGCCGCCCCACCGAACTCCGTCCCCCCTAGATGATAAGGTGGAAACCTTATCGCAGCCCAAAGGGCTTAATTCAAGCCGATTTCACATTAAAAAATCCTTGACTGTGGCGGGAATGCCCCGTTTCCGCCGGGTTGATGACGGGCGGAGTCGCGACAAGAGCGATAAGGGGGAAAAATGCGACGGCGATGCAAAATGCGGTTTGACATTGGTCGGCGGCATAGGTAAAAACCCTGCCTTCCCCGGCCGCCGGACATGTGCCGAATGGCTTGGGGGCTCCCCCCGAAACGGGGCGGAAAAAAAGGGATTGACGTTGGGTTGGCGAGAGATTAAAAGCCGACCTCCCGCAGCGAGCGGGGCGGTATTTTGGGTTTCGGCCTGAAGTGCTGATGGGGGATCAGGAATGGTTCTCTGGCTCTTTGACAAGTGAAGACGCAAGGAAGGGATGCGCAGGCGGCGTCGGTCTGTTTTCACGGACCGTTCGAAGTCAGTGCATCTTGTCAGCAATGCGTG
>Ga0265327_10000179_pt1 | contig 135005 bp, 131 predicted proteins | sample 41621metaG_FD_202089 | JGI IMG/M metagenome (GOLD analysis project Ga0265327, IMG submission 202089) | Rhizosphere microbial communities from Carex aquatilis grown in University of Washington, Seatle, WA, United States - 4-16-21 metaG | ecosystem: Host-associated > Plants > Roots >... | reverse complement strand
TCGCAGGCGGGCTCGCGGCCGTCGTGCTCGTGTTCGGCGTCCTCCATCCAGCAGAGTGCGAGATTCTTACTGGCCTGCTGTTGGTTGAGATCGAGGGTGTGGGCCAAAGAAGGCTCCTCGTCTGACGGATCTGCTTCGAGATCGTCGAGCCATGGGTTGCTGCTGTGGCCAGCGCCGCCGTTTGTATATTCGAAATCGGAGCGATCCTCCTCATAGTCCGCATCGCCATCGTACAGATTCAGCACTTGAAGCAGGCTGTCGACTTCTGACAGATGGGCTTCGATGGCCTGCTCGATACGCTCACGTTTCGGAGCCGGAATCCGCTTCGGCAGATTTGTCTTATGATCGCGTAGGAGCCGCGTGTGCGCCCGGCGCTCGGCTGGCGTGACGTGGAGGCTCATGACGCCCTCCGCGCTTCCAGGGCGATGTATTTGCCCTTTCTCACCACACCCACGACGGCATGGATACAGTCGATCTTTTCAGGATCGATGAAGTAGTAGGCGGGCGGGTTGGTCTGGCGGCCCCGGTACATCACCCTGATTTCGTCGTCCGGGTGCGGTGGAGGTGGAATTAAGTCGAGCACCTTCACCTTGCCCTCGGCATCGCTCTTGAAGCTGATGGCAACGTACATGCCCTTCGCCAATTTGACCGATGGCGAACAGACAATCTGGTCGCCGTCGCGAATGGTCGGGGCCAAACAATCGCCTCTGACCTGCAGGGCGTAGGCGTCGGAATATTCGACCGGCACGCTCACATGCCCAATCGGCTTCTTGCCTTTCAGTTTCGTCGGGAGTGTTGGTTTCCCGGTGTCGCCAAGCGTTTTCACACGCCGCGCGCGTGCGAGGTTAATCACTTCGGTTTGCATTGGATTGGCTTTCGAGTTTGGCATTCCACTGCCATGCCGGTTTGAGACCGGCAGCCCGGGCGTTGGAATCCAGCTCGAAAACTGGACGGCGGGCCTTTAGGCTTTCACCCTGGACATTGCACCACCGCGCCCGGACCAGCTATAAAGCCGATCAAGGTCGTGGTGCCCGCCAAGGCGCCACCATGCAGCTAGCCCCGCCAAGGGCCTCGCTGCCCCTAGCAGAGACGCTGCCAAGCGTTCTGTCAGGTTATCGAGTCCGGGATTCCACTCCCACGGACAGGCTACTCCGATTTGCTCGAATCCGGCAAGATGCGCCCCTTAGGGGGAGCCACGTGCATGAAGCAGACAACCATATTGGCATTGGCGCTATTGCTCGCCGGTTGCGATCAGCATCCACGACAAGACACCGGCCGGTTTCAGATCGTTGTTGATTCATCTGGCAACGCTTGGCGGCTCGACACGATCTCTGGGGAAACCAGGAGATGCTGGCAGGGTTCGCCAGGAAGCGTTCCCGCTGTGTGCAGCACCGCTATTCAACAATAAGCGCCAGATGACCAACGCGAACAAGACTACCTTCGAGGGTCTTGCCTGCCGTCCGCTGTTCTGGTCCCCTACTGCAATCGGGACAGGAGGGGACAATGATCCGATCTTCATTTTTGGCTGTCGCGGCCATCGTTATTGCGACTTCACCGGTAACCGCTCAGGCGGTTAAATCCCAAATCACTGCCAGCAATGGCGTCATCGTCGATCTCAACGCGGACGATTTCGCCAACCGCTATGAATATTCGGCTCCCAGCATAGATTTCCCTGGGTCACCATCCGGATTTGTTTTCGTTGGGAAGGTCAAGCGAGCTGGCGTACTTGGTGATCTGACCTTGCAAGGGTCGATCATGTACGGCGGCGACTGGCGCTATTATTCGACGGCGCTCTATAAGGGTGGCGACAGTGCCGACTACATAACGATGAAACGCGAAGTTATCGGCTGTCACTATGGCAGCTGCTCCTTCTCCGAAAGCTTTATGATCAACATATCGCCAAAAGATATCGCGAAGCATGCGGAAAACGGCGTCTTGATGATTCAAATTCGAGCTAGAGAAAGTCCTGAGGCCGTAATGTTGCAAATTCCTACAACATATATCGATGCAGTGAATGAAATAGCGAAGTAAATTCAGTCCACGAGCCACCAGATTTGCGTAATTCACAAGCAAGGTAGAGGCAGCAGCGGGCGAACTTGGCCTCAAGGCGGCACCCTATCGAACGTAATGGTTGTACGAATAGAAGTTTAGCGTGATCCGGAATTTAGCGGAACGGCGACCGATGCTTTTGTTTGGATGGCGGCGTCGTCTGCTTTCGTAGCCGTTGCCATAGTTGTCGGTCGGATAGGGGAACCGCAAAACTCGATATCTGCTTGGGCTTTGCCGGTTGGGTAGTGTCTCAGTTTGAATTTCTGACTGGAACAACTCGGTAGCGCCCTCGCGTAATGCGCTGGATGTGGCCGAGCTTGCGTTCGCGATTTATGATGGCCTCGGCGGCGATGCAGACACCGGGGCTATATTTGCGCTCCGGGCCTTTATCGGGTGCTGCACCATATTTCTTGATGACCTGACCATAAGATGCGCGCTTGGCGAATGCCGCCTCAACCGCCCGTTCGTAGCCGGGGAAGCCGTCCGTGGAGATTTGCAGATCGCCACTGATACGGTCGGAAGCGTCTTCCATAAGGCGCAGGGCGGAGTCGTAAGACCGCTCAGCCGCAACCCAAGACACAATCATCTTGGATGTTCGGTCCAACGCTGTGAACGTCCAAATGTCGCCGGCAAAAGCTGGCTCGCCCTTGAGCTTCGCGGCCTTGATATAGTCAGACACCGAACCATCTTCGTCGCTGGAATCGACGTGAAGATGGTCCTTCTGGTCTTGCAGCCCGACCACATCCTTTTCAGGCTCAGTCACAAGCGTCAGTCTCATTTCAACCTCTCAGTTCGCCTGTCGCGCCACAAACAGCGAGACAGCATCTGCAATTTCCTTTTTTATGCCGCTCGCATCACCAGCGTCTGCCAATTCGGCTACCCTATTGATGAGATCCATTTGCATGGTCACTACGTCCTGCAGCGCATCCGTTTCGGCACGAAGCACAGCATATTTCCGCTCTTGTTCCGTCTTCCACAGTTCGTAGTTTCCATTCAATTCGCGGAATCGAGCTGTAAGCCGCTTGAATTCCGCCCAAACCTTTTCTTCGCTCATCAATACCGGTCCCTCATGGTTCTATCAAAATTGGTGGAAAATTCGCTGCGCGACTGTCCGACTGCGGCCTGCACAATTGCAGGAGCAACCGCGCGGAGCTTCCGATCTATCTGATCGGCAACGCCTTCCTGTGCGCCGCGAGCATCGACCGGAATCGAAACATTTATAACCGGCGCCGATGCAGCGACGACCTTCGGCAGCGACGGCATGTGAAGCGCTGCCATTGATGCAGAATTGGGCATCACCTGAGTGCCGCCGGGGAGACGCATCAGCTCAGGCCCCTTCTCTCCGACCCAATGCCAGCCCGGCGTGGCCGAAGGCGTGCCGGACGCATATCCTCTGAACCAGCTTTCAGCTGGCGCTCCCCCGGTTGACGGAATTGAGCTACCGCTAAACGCGCCCGTGATCGAAGACAATGCAGGCCCAAGCAGACCGCCGCCCGATGTACCTTGGTCACCCAACAGACTGCCCAGCAACGGCTTGAGCACATACATCTTCAAAATAGCTTCGGCCAACTGTTCCAAGAAATTGCCCAGCGCCTGCTTTGCCGATCCGAAGCCATGCAAAGCAGCCACGCCGATATCTTCGAGACCGCCGCGAATGGTATCGTTAAGTTGAACGGCGTGCGCCTTATCCTGCGTCTGCTCCTCGGTTAGGGCTTTGATATCCGCATTTTCCTTTGTTTGGATCTGCACCACATGGTCCGAGGACTGCTGCTGAATCGCCGCCGCCTGATCTGCGCCACTCTTTCGGATCGCTGCAACCTCGTCCTGATATTGCTTTTGACTGAGAACTGGAGCACCGAACTGTTCGGTTTCACGCTGGCGTAGCTGATCAAGTTCACGAATTTGTGCGGCCGTTCTCTCATCAATGGCGGCAAGATCGGCTTTCTTGCGGTCATTAATCGTTTCTATGTCGAGCTTCGCAAGCTCCTCGATGATCTCCTTGGAAACCGTATAATAATCGGCTGTGCCCTGTATCTGCTCCTGAAGCGCTGCGTCTTGTGCCCGAATGACATCACGTCGGGAATCGCTCGTTGCCAAATTTGCGTCTCGTTCAATGTCAGCCCGCTTTTGTGCGGAGTCGGCCAGCATGTCATTGACGCGCAGCTCTTCTTTCGCAATTGCCAGCGCTCGGGCCGCGGCGGCGGGGTCTTCGGTGCCTGACCGGTCTGTATTGCCCACCTTAGGCGCCGCGACACCCGGCTTCGGTGCGGCGCCAGACTTCTGCTGCTGTAGCGTTGCCAAATCTTTCTTCGCTTGAGCCAGTTTGGCGTGAAGTGAATCTAAGGTGCCGCCAGTGCCAATCATGGCATCAAGCCATTTCGGCATCCATGAAAACCCTTCCGGCGTTTCTGCGATTTGCTTCTCAAGCTTTGCGATTTGCGCCGTCTTCGCCTCGATCTGGCGATCAACTTGCGGCCGGGCAAAATCGGCTAGCTGAGATTCCGCCAGACCACCGATGCCGCCTCCAACTATTGCGCCCGGCAATCCCGCAATCCGTCCGCCCAGCGAGGCACCGCCGCCTATCGCCACAAGTTGCGGGAGGTATGGCCCCATTTTTATGACGAAACCAGCTACCTCCCCCATGGCAGTAGAGAAATTCTTCAAAGCCGTTTGGAATTCTTGCGATTTGATGTCGCCTACCACGTCTTCCAGGCCGCTCAACGCGCCGCCGAGCACGTTGCCGCCTATCGCCTGGAACTGACGCTTGAGTTCGGTCCATGCGTCACCTAGGTCTTTCACCTTGGTGAGGTTGTCATCCTGGATGATCAGCCCTTGGGCCTTCAGAGCTTCGCTTTGCTCCTTTATGGCTTTCGAACCTTGAGCGAACAACGGCGTGAGTTTGGCAGCACTCTTGCCAAACGCATCCGTGACCATAGCCACCTGTTGTTGCTTGTCTTTTGTCGCGGCCACCGCGTCGGCAAATTCGTAAAATGAATCTGTAACAGGCCCTTTGACGTTCACGCCAAGAGATTGAAAATTCTTTAGCGCCTGTCCGCCTTGTAGCGCAGCTTGCCCAAGGTTCTTTGTGAACTTTTCGAGGGCTGTGTTGAATGTTTCCTGATCGGTGCCGTTCTGTGCGGCGAGCGCTCCCCATTCTTGAAGCTGATCGGTCCCAATGCCAAGCGCATCGGATGTGTCTTTGATATCGCCTGCCGTTTTCACAATGCTGGAAACGAATCGCTCAATCCCGAGAACGGCGGCACCCCCGAGCAGCGTTTTTCCAAGCCGCGAACCGAGAAGATCGAACTGCGTGTTGACCCGATCCGTCATGGTCTTAGAGCGCTTCTCAACCAAATCGGCTTGCCGGTCGAACAGCACGCCGACCTTGCTCATCGTTTTCTCGTATTTGTCGATCTTCGCCTCGACCTGAGCGACAAGTTTGGCAACGTCGTTATCAGCCACTGGCAGCAATCTCCTTGATGGCCTTATTGATCTGCCGCGTCATACGGCTCAGCACGCTCTTCTTCTTCGCTCTCCATGCCGGCCAGAAGAAGGGTTGCGCCGATGATTTAATTGTGCCGAACTCAACCATCCGCGCGTAATAGGCCTTGGCATCACCAGCGAAGATAGAAATCTTGTTGGCATTGAACCCAGTTGCCAATGCCGAACGTGGCGCCGCGATAGATAGTATGCCCGAATTGCCCTTTGGCGGATCGCCCCAACACCAGTTTATTGAATCACGCAGCGCACCTGTATTTACCGGCACGAGGTTTTTCATCGTTTCGACCATGTCCCCTGCCGCTTCTTCCATGGCCGCGCGGACGGCAACGCTGACTGCTTTCGGCAGCTTCGCAATTTTGCCGTGAAATTTTGCGCGTCCCTGCCACTTCACAGTCATGCGGCAGAGCTTTCCAGCGATAGGCCATACAGATAGGCCGCCACAATTTTGAGGGCCTGGGGAGCGCTTTCGGCAAGCGGGCGACCAAAGACGCATTCGTCCAAAATTGCTTTATGGTTATGATTGCCTGCACCCATAAGGCCGCAGCGGATCGGGTCAATCACATCGCTATCATTCCAGGCGCTCGTGCGGAGTCTTTCAAAGATTGCTTTTGTGTTGTCAGGCAAACCACCACTAAGAGCGATACGCATCGACAAGACATAGTCGCCACGAACATTGAGTGTTGCTCGAAACTTCTTTCCGCCAAGCTCGATGTCAACTTCTGCGTAGTCTGTCATGTCGTTAACTTTCCAATGTAATTCTTTGCCCGATCACATCAGGCCAGCGATGCATTACCTGCTGCGAAATTCGCTTCTGCTGCCGCCGCCATTCCCGAATCAGCGATTGAGGTGAGCATGCAATGACAATGGTCGGTGTCCTCGCATCGATCCGCCATATCTGCCGCCCACGCGGAATCTTTCGAACCGCCACGAGTGGCAATCGCCATTGCCTTGTGTGGAAGCGTTTTAACCTTTGCCTCAAAGCCAAAAACGATCCCGTCATCGTCGTAGGCCACCGTGTCGGTAAGGATGACCGCGCCCGTTCCGCCCTGAAGGATGCAAGCGTTGACCGCTGTCACGGCCAAGATCCCTTGAAGATTCCCACATCGCCAATTCGGCCATAGGCCCGCCGACGTGGCGCAATGGATTGCCGAATGGTCTGTTTCTGGGCCTGTGCATCAAGGCTGGGTTTGGCCAAAGCCGTTGCGGCCAACGAAAGACTTGTTGAGATCGCTGCATTGACGATGGACGAAGCCGTAGTGATGCTGACGCCCAACGAAGTGGAGACGTATCCAACGGCGCTGGTATAAAGTGAACCGATATACGTTGCGACGGCGCTAAGTGTATATCCCATTATCCTAACCCTTCAGCGTCAATCTTCATGCCGAGGCCTCCGGGGAAAAATCACCCAATTCCCCAAAGTTTCGCGTCTTCTCCCCACGCCGGTTCCCAGGCAATGCGACGGCGATTGCGGTCCCCTTGGTCCATCCATGGCGATTAAGCTGCATCGGGTGCACCTCCATTATCATTGACGACCACCAATTTCGGCCTGCGCGCATTCGCCAAATAGGCCAGCACTGCTGTAACGGTTTCCGCGTCGTCAAATTTCTTCGGATCATCTGGCGCGAAACAGTGAGCAATTTCGTCGCCGAAATAGACCATCACCGTGCGGCCGTCCTCACAAAGTACCGCGTCGACCGGTCCTGGGCGCACACCTTTTTCGCGAATGCTGTTCGCGATATTCTGGCAGCATTGGTCAAACGACGTGTTGGTCATTGTGCGTCCTTCCCGTCCCGGCCTCTTTTTACAGCGAGGGTCCACGCATATGTTTTTTCCGGTTCGCCCGTCGTTTCGAGATTGCAGTGAAACATGCTGCCGTGATGTGTGACCACGTCGCCCACCGCATATCTTTGGCCTTCCTTATACACGCCCTGATATTTCAGCCGCGGCGCGCTCTCCAAAGCGTGAACTCTTTCCCGCAGCGCTTTAACCTCGTCCACCAGCTTAAGGCGTTGCTCGCGATTAAATTGTACCGCTGTGTCTAAGCGGATCTGCATCGACGCCATCATGGTAATGAGAGCGAAATGCAAACCCTGCGTGTAGCTGACCGGCGAGTTGACCTCTTCGCCAGCAAGCTTTCTCAGACCAAGGAATTGCCGCTCGATGTGGGCGATTGCCCCATCCCGAATGCGATCTTCGATCTCGTTAAGCCGGGCACGTTCTTCGGGTGACATCGGATCGGGCGCATCTTGCAGCGCTTTGAATTTCCGCTGCGCCTCGTCGATTTCACTGTCTGATGCGAGATTTCGAGGCAACGTGACGACGGGTTGAATTTTGCCAAGCGCCTCGTCGATTTCGGCCGAATTGACCACATCGCCTGCAATGGCGCGCGAATGCAACGGCTCAAGCCGCTTGATCCTTTGCTCGACCTTCGACATGGCGGCGCTGATACGCACATCGACCACGCCATCACGGCGAGGCACGAGCTGTTCGTCTAGTTCCCGGAATCGAGACTTAAGGTCTTTTAAATGACCCTCAATTGTCGAAATAGTGCTCATTTGAAACCGTATTTTAGGGCAGGCGTGAATCGAAGCATCTCGAATCATGGCACATCGTCCGAGGGCGCAGGCGTCACGCGTGACTCACGCCACCAGGCGCCCCAGTGTCTTGGCCAGGGCTTCCGCAATTTTGGTACGGTCTTCGGAATCCCAAGCATCGAGCGCGCCCTGTTCCACCAGCCAATCGGCGATGGGGCCGGGGTCGCATTCGACCTGCAGCACGGCCCGGCCAGCCTTGCGGCGGCGGCGTCGGTCTCGTTGCCGATCAGCGTTCGATTTCGCCATCGAGGTCCAAGAAATGGGCGGCGATCCGGGTGGCTTCCCGGAAGTTCGGGCCATCGAAGAGAGGTGGGACAGGGATAAAAACACCCTTGGCTCGCAGCGCTTTCAGGCGCCCAAAAATTTCGGGGACTGCGGGCGGCGTCATTCCGTGGATTTCATGCACAACGCCGAGGTCGTGCATCTGCGCGGCAGAGGAATATTCTTCCGTCTTGATATGCGCTTCAAAAATCTCGCGTAGAACCCCGGTACGGCGCGCAAGCGCCTCAGCTTCCTCCGCATCTTCGCGCTCTAGTACTTCGGCGTGTTTCCGAAACTCGCAACTGGTCATCCATTCCCCGAAATTTTTGGTCTCCGTTCGAGCGGGGTGCATAAGAAAACGAGATTCGATTGAAGCGGTTCGTAAGCCTGCCGCAAGAAATACCCTAGTCGCGGCCGAAAAGCAGATTGCCCCGACATGCGCGGCGACAGGAACCGGCAGTGCGCGAACGCACTCGTAGATTTTCTTGCTTTCCGAAATGCTTCCGCCCTCGGAATTCAAACTAATCCGGAATCCCTGCCGCCAATTTTCACGATCTAAAAACGCCTCGACGACGCGCAGAGAGACCGGTTCGTCCGGGCCGACTTTCCCCATCAACGTGAGCGTTGGCACCTTTGAAGTGGGTGCTGCTTTCGCGGTGATTTCCGGTACTAAGGCTATGTTCACGAGCCGGACCCCTCCCCCCTGAAAACCGCTTTCGGCGCGAATGGAGCTTGGGACGCCGGTGTCCACTTTCGTTGCCGATAGGCTCGGACATCCCCCCATGTGGCTCGCCGCGATTTGCCTCCTATGGTCTCCGCAGAACCACAATCGCGGTCGTGTCCGCCCTCAAAGGCGGGGTACGAACGCCTGGGGGTATATAGGGGGTTGGAAGGCAGGCCGTTCGTATGGGCGTTCGTATCGTTGGAAGGTGCGTTCGTATGGGCGATTGAACCCCGTTCGTATGGGCGTTCGTAGGCGTTCGTAGGCATCTCAGGCATCCCTCGCGATGATGATTTGTTTGCGCAATCTGCTGGCTGAACCAACCTCTTCGGTCTTGATTGAGCCGCTCGCATAGAGCCGGTTCATCGCGTCGGTGAGGCTGGCCTTGGTGATGTCACCACGTCGGGCGTCACGGAAGAAAAGATCGGGCGCATAGTTGCGACCAGTTGATGGACTGACCGTTCGGCCCTCACACTGATAGGCCTGCAGTAGCTCAAGAAACGTCCTGTCGGCTTTCGACTGGCTCGCTAGAACGGCAAAGCTGTCCGTCTTGGCCGCGCATAGTTCGAAGATGCCGGCATGCCACCGCACCTGTATCTCGCCGCCTGTGGGTCCGTAGTTCGCCTTGAGGGTCTTCAAGGCGCGAGCGTTGGGATCGTCTTCTTCCCCGTTCGAGTTTTTGACGCGCTCGAAGTACAGGCGAGATCGGACGCTGTTTGACCAACCCGTTGAACCGGATGCTCCGCGGCCGTTCATGCCCGCAACGGATGGGTGGGCCAGCACAAGAATTGTCGTGTCGCATTGGAGGGCAAGCCCACGGAGTTGACCGATAAACTGACGCGCTTGACTACGGTTATTTTCATCCCCGCCAAACACGTCAGCCAATGTGTCGATGATTACCAGCTTGAACCCGTAGGCGGCGGTTGACGCTTGCAGGCGGGCAAACAAGGTCGATGGCGTAATCGCGCCCCGGCGGGCATCAAGCTCGCCCAGGATCGCGTCCTCGCCCGCCAGCGAGAGAATGTGCAGTCCCTTAAGCGCGGCCAACGGCACCATCGAAGATGCGGCTACATCACTAAGGCGGCGATGCACTTCGTCCAATTCGTCTTCTGCCGTGAGAAAGAGGCATTTGCCCGAAGCTACGTTTAGACCGAGCCACGGCCGCGCCAGGACTGTCGCCGCTGCAAGTTGAAGCGCGATCAAGCTCTTGCCGGTGCCGCCGTCGCCATACAGCAGCGTCACGGTTCGGGCCGGGATTAAACCTTCCGCGTGGAAAATGCGCGGCGGCACCGGTTTGCCGTCAAACTCCGCTGCATCCACCAACGGCAAATCACGCGAGATATGCGGAATGTCTGGCCCTAGCAGCGCTGGCGCGGGACGGAACGATGTGATCGTCCCTCTTTCCTCTAAAATTTGATCGATGTTCTGACCTGTCACGCCGCGGCCTCCAGGGCGTCGCCCCAGTCGGCGCCTTCGATCTTCGGCGTGGCGATGCGCACTGTGGCACCGGCATCATTCCACCGCGATGCGCAGTGCTTCGCCGCACTTTGTCCGGGCATGTCCGCATCGGCGAAGATGGTAAGCGTCTCGATTCCAGACAGGGCGGGAAACGATGACATTCCACTGGTACCGTTTGTGCTCCAGATTGGCGACCATCCCGCGGCGAGAAGCGCGAGGCCCTTTTCGACGCCCTCGGTAATCCCAAGTCCGGTAGTGACGCTGGAATCTGCGGATAATTTGCACGCGCAGCCTGCAGCCGGGCCTAAGGTCATTTTGCCCGACGCATCGCGAAGGCGGTCAGATCCATTGGGCCGGAGGAAAATACGTTGAATGGCGCGCGGCTCATTCGTGTCGATGTCACGAAGCAATGCTATGACGGCGGGGTGATATTCGACTCGGTCATTAATTTTACGCGCGCATCGGGGATGAGACCTTAAATCTTCAGGCCAATCGATGGCGCGCCCTACTCGATGCAATAGGTACGTCTCTGCGATAGTGCCATGGAGCGCGCCGGCCTCGTTCCAAACGCGCAAAGCACGCCCGATCCGGTTTGATAGATCGGGTGCCGGTGACGGCTCTGCTATGAGAACAGATGACAGGGACGGGACGCCACTCGCCAGTCGCTCCACGGAATCAGGGAAACTGAGTCCCTCGGCTTCCATCAGCCAGCGAATAGCGTCGCCGCCCTTGCCGCAGCCGAAACATTTGTAAGTGCGCCGCTCGTTTTCGACCTTGAAGGACGGCGATTTCTCCTTGTGGAAGGGGCAGCAGCCCCACATGACGCGGCCCTTGCGGACAAGCTTCACCCGCCGTCCGATAAGATCGACAATATCGACACTCTTGGCCGCGAAAATTTGATCCGCTGTAATCGCGTCAGAACTCATAGGGGCACCGTTGCCTCGGCCATTGTTTCGAAGGCCTGACGGATGATGCCGGAAATCTTAAGGTCATCTTCAATGGCCAGGACGGCGGCAACGTCAACGCCCTTTCCCTCAAGCAGAGCGATGATTTTTGCCTCGGATGCGTCACGCTTTCGTTCCCATGCCAGCTGCTCTTTCGCTGCTTTCGCCTCGCGTGCGGCTTCCCTGAGGGCGGACTTGTCTCGGTTCGCCATAGCTTCGGAACGGCGCTGCTTCCGGCGCGAAAGCCATGCGGCTTGGCGCTCGTCTCGAACGCGCGCAGCAATTTCGCCATGTTTGATCGGCTTGCCAGCATCAATGTCCGCGACGACTTCGGTGACGATGGCCTGCGGCGTGGTCTTTGCGGCCAGCAGATAAATCGTCTTAGCCTGAAGATTTCCAACAGTTGGAAATCGCTTCGCGAGTTCGGCCGCTGCAATAAAGTTATAGGCCGTGCTGCGGGACCAGTGGAATTGTTCTTCCAGCCAGGGAAGAAAGGCGCCGTGCGGAATCATCTCGCGCGCTGTGATGAGATCTTGGCCGATGGCGATAATGTTCTCAGTGGCGTCCGCAATGCGCGCGCGTATGCGATCCGCTACGCCATGCAGGTCGATGGCGTGATCGGTCCGGGGCGGAATAATTGTGACTTCGTTCATCGGCGTGCCCCCATGAGAAGGGCCGTCGCGGCGCTATGCGCGGTATTCCAGCATCCGAGGCTGGCGCCGCTATGCGAAACTGCTTCGAAAATTCCGCAGCGCCATTGCCTGACCTTGCCGATCACGCGGCCGTCTCTGAACACCGCTATGGGTTCGTCTTGCGTTTCGTCGGCGCGAAGTCTATTTTCCGATCCGCATTTGCCGCCAAGCTTTGCGAAATCTGGAAGCCCGTCCGCGTTATCCGCGGCGGGCTTTTCGTTTGTGGATTGCATGGATCACCCAGCTTTCCGCTGGGGCTGCGCGTCACGGTCAGCTAGACACTTTTCGATCCAGCCAACTATTTCAGATTCGATCCAGCCGACGGCATTGCCGCCAAGTGGAACCGATTTGGGAAATGTCCCGTTGGCCATGCGTGCATAGATCGTTGAATGGCGAAGCCCGGTTGTTTTTTCAACATCGGGCAGACGAAGAATTTTCATTTGCTATCTTTCGCAATCGCTGTGGATGCGAGCGGAAGGTGTCACTCTTCGCGGGGAATGTGGGGGGGTATTACCCGATTTCTTTCAACCCTGCTCTAATCGCCTTGCGCGCAGCTTCCGGTTTGAGCCCAAATTCCCTGCCGACGCGGATCATCGCTTCTTTCGTTGAGATTGCAGGATGTGCTGCCATGAATTCTTTACACTTTTGAGCCAGCCCGCGATTTCGGCTGGCATACTTTGCTCTGCGAAGGTTGGCTGCTAATCGACTACCCTTTGCGGCGCGATCACCCTTGAGGGCTACGGCCTCAAAACGCGATTTCAGCCTACTTTCAGAAAGCATCTCGCCCAACTGCTGGGAATAACGAGCCACAGTCTCGATTTGTACCTTGACGAAGGCCGCCCGGATTATTCTGCAAGTCTGAATTATCCGAATGGCATATCCAGCGGGTGAATCTATCCCATGTCTAAGCTTATCGATAACGAGGCCATTTAATCCGTACTGCGGGGCCGCTCTATCGCCTGATTTACACAAAACCCATGTATGACCGCTTTTGCGATACATTCCCCATTCGCTCGGCAAACCCTGTTTTTGCAGCGTTGCCTTGGCGAGAACTTCGATATCGGTCAAGTACTTGAGATAAGGTTTGACGCTCATCCCGGCCATTAGCTCTAGCGCGTCCGCCATACTTTCAGGCTGGCGAGTTATGCGCGTCCGCGTTGTTATTCCAGTCCCGACAATCGTACGAGATACCTTCATGATTGAGCGCTCATGCAATATTTCACCCACGCGTTCATGAGTTTTTTGCGCTTCTCGAATAGATCGCCGCGACGATAAGCGGCCTCGGTCTTGTCTTCGATGACGTGGGCGAGGGCCATTTCAATTACCTCGTTTGGAAAGTTGGTAGTTTCGCTGGCCCAGTCCCGAAACGTGCTGCGGAATCCATGAACGGTGAGGTCGTCTCGCCCCATGCGGCGGAGCGTTTCGAGCATTGCCATATTGGACAGGCCCTTGCGGGTCTTTATCGAAGTGAATAGGTGGCCTTCGCCCTCAAGGTCATTGCCCAGCAGCGCCAAAGCCTCGCGCGCTAAGGGAACCCGATGTTCACGGCCGCCCTTCATGCGTTTGGCTGGCACGGTCCAAATGGCCTGTTCTGCATTCACCTCCGGTTTCTGCGCGTCAATGACTTCGCCCGTTCGCGCCGCTGTCAAAATGGTGAAGCGCAACGCGCGCGCTGAAACACCGGGCTGCGCCGCGAGCTTAGCCATGAACTTCGGCAGATCTGCGAAGGGCAGGGCAGGATGATGTTTGACACGCCGCACCTTCGATTTGCGCGGAAACAGATTTTCAAGGTGACCGCGCCAGCGAGCCGGATTTTCGCCTTGGCGATAGCCTCGCACCGTGGCCCAGTCGAGAATGGCTTCGATACGCCCCCGTAGCCGTCCAGCGGTTTCCGGCTTTTGCGACCAGATGGGCTGTAGCGTTTTGACGACAAGCCCCACGTCTACCGCCCCCACCGGCAAGTTGCCGATTATGGGATAGGCAAAACGCTCCAAAGTTGAAGGCCATTGGGCGGCATGCTTATCATTCTTCCAGCCTGCCTTATGCGCGGCGATATACTGTTGCGACGCCTCTTTGAAGGTTATGGCTCGCGCAGCCTCCAGGCGCGCAGCGGCGGCCATGCGGTCGCGTTCAGTGATCGGGTCAATACCAGCGGCACGTAACCTGCGCGCGGCTGTGGCGCGCTCTCTGGCATCAGCGATGGTTACATCACGGAAAGGCCCAAGACCCATTTCTCGCGCTTTGCCATCGAGGGAATAACGGAACAGCCATGACGCAGCGTTTTTCGATGTCACACAGAGCCACAAGCCGCCGCCATCGCCATACATTCCGGGATTCGCGGCCAGCTTTTGCGCCCGAATTGGTGACAATTTCGCAAGCGGTCTGCTCATAACATATTTCTACTTCCCACGTTCCTTCCCACAGTTGTGTTCTGGATTTGGTCGGAAGTCAACGGACGGCACTGGACGAGTAGATTTGCATATAGTGCCCGTTTAAATTGATTTTCCAGACACTATCGGACTGTCTCGGAACGTGCCGGAATGTGCAGATGGCGGATGGGGTGAGATTCGAACTCACGGGACCCTTGCAGGCCCGGCGGTTTTCAAGACCGCTGCCTTAAACCACTCGGCCACCCATCCTTGGCCCCGGCTCTAGCGCCGAAATCGCGGGGCCGCAACCGCGTGGTTGAGGCCTGGGGTAGGCTCGGTTAGCGTTCCCCTGATTCGAAGGGATTTTGCCCTTGTTGCGTGCGTTCCGATCCGCTGCGGCGGCTGCTTTGCTTGCCGCCACGGTTGCGGCATGCGCCACGCGTCCCGGTCCGCCGCCACCCGAAAACCACGAGGTCAGCGTTCCATCGGCCGCCGGCATCTACAAGATCGGCAATCCCTATCAGCAGGATGGCATCTGGTATTACCCGCACGAACAGCCGGATTACGACGAGACCGGTGTGGCCTCCTGGTACGGCGCCGAATTCCACGGCCAGCGCACGGCCAACGGCGAGATATTCGATTCCAATTCCCTTACCGCCGCGCACCGCACCTTGCCCATGCCGGTGAACGTGCGCGTGACCAACCTCCAAAACGGCCGTTCGCTGATCGTGCGCGTGAACGATCGCGGCCCCTTCGCGCGTGGCCGGATTATCGACGTATCGGCCCGCGCGGCCGACCTTCTCGGCTTCAAGAACCAGGGAACGGCGCGGGTGCGCGTCACCTATATGGGCCGGGCGCTGCTGCCCGGCGGCCACGAGATCGAAGAGACGCCGCCGGAGATCGCGTCGGCAGTGCCCGCCGCGCCCACCGCCAAGGTGGATATGAGCGCGCTGAACGTCATACCGGGCGCGACCACCACCCCACCGGTGCAGGTCGGCCAATTGCCCGAGCCTCCGCCCGCATCGCTCACCCCGCCACCGCGCGTGGAGGAACCTGTCACCGGCCAGGTGACCCAGGTTCCGGTTCCGACCGTGACCCACCTCTATGTGCAGGCAGGCGCTTTCAGCACCAGAGCCAATGCGGAACGGCTGAAGACGCGGCTGTCGGCGGCGGGCGGTCTCCTGATTTCGCCGATCACACGCAACGGGCAGACGCTTTATCGCGTGCGGGTGGGACCGTTCGATGACTTGTCCGCCGCCGACGCGGCATTGGCGCGGGTGGTCAAGCTTGGTAGTAACGATGCGCAAATCGTGGTCGATCAGTGAGTGGTAAAATGGCATTTAAACGGCTTGGTTTTCTTGTGGTCCTGTTCGCCTTCGTACAGGCAGGCACCGCGCAGGCGCTGATCACGACGGTGGCCGAACACGCAGTGCTGATGGACGGCGAAACTGGTCAGGTGCTGTGGGAAAAGGATGGCGACGTCGCCATGCCGCCCGCTTCCATGAGCAAGCTGATGACGCTCGAGATGCTATTCTCGCGCCTGAAAGACGGCCGCGTGAAGCTCACCGACACTTTTCCCGTTTCCGAACGGGCCTGGCGGACGCAAGGCTCGAAATCCTTCGTCGAACTGGGCGCGAACATTCCGGTCCAGGATCTGATCCGCGGCATCATCATCCAATCGGGTAACGATGCCTGCATGGTGGTGGCCGAAGCGTTGGGCGGCTCGATGGAGAACTTCGCCACCATGATGAATGCGCGGGCCAAGGAGATCGGCCTCACGCATTCCCATTTCGTCAATCCCGATGGCTTGCCCGATCCTCCGGGCCAACTTATGTCAGCGATGGATCTGGCAAAGCTCGCGCGCCATCTGGTCTATGACTATCCGCAATATTATCACTTCTTCGGTGAACGCGAGTTCACCTGGCACAACATCCATCAGCCCAACCGTAACCTGGTGCTGGAGAAATTCCCCGGCGCGGACGGTTTGAAGACTGGGCACACTGATGCCGCTGGTTACGGCGTGACCGCATCCGCCGTGCAGGATGGTCATCGCTTGATCCTGGTGCTGAACGGTCTGCGTTATCCCGACAAGAACGATTGGTGGGCCGAACGCTATCGCGCAGAGGAAGCAGCGCGCATCTTCGGCATCGCGTTCCGTGAATTCCGCCACTATCAACTGTTTGGTGCCAACGACGTGGTGGCGACCGCCAAAGTCTGGCACGGCGCCAAGGATTCCGTTGCCATGACGGCTGGCGCCGCACTCGGCGAAACGATGCAGGTGGAATCTCACCGGCAGATGAAAGTCTCGGTGCAATACAACTCGCCGCTGGAAGCACCCATCGCCAAAGGCCAACGTATCGGCGCGCTGACGGTTTCCGCGCCCGGCTTTCCGCCGCGTAGCTATGCTCTCTATGCAACCGAAGCCGTCGATCGTGCGGGCATCATCGGGCGCGGGCTGCAAGGCTTGAGTCTTCTCCTCGGCAGCAAAGACGCGAAATGAATCGCAACGGCCGCGCCCATTTCATCACGCTCGAAGGCGGCGAGGGCACGGGCAAATCCACCCAGGCCAAACGCCTCGCCGAACAATTGAAGACGCGCGGCATCGCAACGGTGCTCACACGTGAGCCCGGCGGCTCACCGGGTGCAGAGGAAATCCGCAATCTGCTGGTCCAAGGCGAACCCGGACGGTGGGACGCGATGACCGAAGCACTTCTGATGTTCGCCGCGCGCGCCGATCACGTGGCGCGCACGATCAAGCCCGCGCTCGCCAACCACAAATGGGTGATCTCGGATCGTTTCACGGATTCGACTTATGTCTATCAGGGCATCGGCCGCCGTTTGCGGGCACAGAAGATCGCGGCGCTCGAAGACGCCGTTCTTGAGGGCCTCGAACCGGATCTGACGGTGATCCTCGATCTGCCGGTGCAGGAAGGGCTTAAGCGAGCCCATGAACGGCAGGGCAACGAAACCCGTTTCGAAAAATTCGACATCGATTTCCACAAACGCCTGCGCGAAGGGTTTCAAGAGATCGCGAAAGCCAACCCGGAACGCTGCGTCCTGATCGACGCATCGGGTTCCGCGGATGATGTGGCCAGCCGCATCTGGCGTGAAATGCAGGCACGTTTCGGCCTATGATGGCGCATGGCACGACGTTCTGAACCCGAAAACCTGCCGGAAGCCGATCGCATCGAGGGTCAGCCGCACCCGCGCGAAGTCCATGACCTGACCGGTCACCGTGAAGCACTGGCGCGCGCCGCCCGCGCGATCCGTGGCGGACGGCCGCCGCAAGCGTGGCTCATCACCGGCCCACAAGGCATCGGCAAGGCGACGCTGGCTTATCGCATCGCGCGCTATCTGCTTCGCTTCGGCGCGACGGCAGAAGGGCCGGAAGATTTGGCGACTGCGCCGAAAGACCCCGTCAGCCAACAAGTCACCGCTGGCGCACATCCGGGACTTCTGGTTTTGCGGCGCGCAGTGAACGAACGCACCGGCAAGTTGATGAATGTGTTGTCGGTCGAAGAAGTACGCAAACTTTCATCCTTCTTCGGCATGACCTCCGGCGCAGGCGGATGGCGCATTGCCATCATCGACACGGCAGACGACATGAACGATGCCGCCGCCAACGCGCTTCTCAAAACGCTGGAAGAACCACCTGCGCGTGCGATGATCCTGGTGCTGTCGCACAATCCCGGCAGGCTTGTCTCGACCATCCGTTCGCGCTGCCAACGGATCGATTTGCGCCCGCTGTCCGATGCAGAAGTCGAAGCAGCGTTGAAACAAAAACTTCCCGATCTCGATGATGACGAACGCGCGTCGCTGGCGCGGTTGTCCGCCGGTTCCATCGGCACGGCCTTAGTGCTGGCCGCAGGGGAGGGCGTGGCCTTCGCCCGCGAAGCGGACCGGCTGATCGAAAAGGCACCGCATCCCGATGTGCCCGCCCTGCTTTCGCTCGGCGACAAGCTCTCACGCGTGACCGACGGATTGGAAATTTTCGGAACTTTCCTCGCCAACGCCTTGAGCGATCGCATTCGCGCGAAAGGTGCATCCGGCGTGGCGGGCCTCGACTGCTGGATCGAAGCCAGCGAAAAAGTGCGGTCCAAATTCGGGCGCAGTTCCGCTCTTTATCTTGATCTCCGGCAAACGGTGCTCAGCGCGGCGATGACGCTGGGCGAAGCGTCCCGTCACGGAGCGCTGTGAATGCTGGTCGATAGCCATTGCCACCTCGATTTTCCCGAATTCGCGCCGGAACTGGATGCGGTGGTGCAGCGCGCGGCCGATGCCGGCGTGAAAGTGTGCGTGAGCATCGGCACAACGCTGGCAAAGTTTCCGCAAGTCGAAGCCGTCGCGGAACGTTTCCCGAATGTGTGGTGCTCGGTCGGCATCCATCCGCACGAAGCAGAACAGGAATTGCTGGCCAATTCCGCACCGCTGCTGGAACGCGCAAAACATCCAAAAGTCGTCGCCATTGGCGAAACCGGCCTCGATTACTATTACGAACACAGTCCGCGCACCGAACAGCAACAGAATTTCCGCGCTCACATCGCAGCCTCGCGCGAAACCGGATTGCCGCTGGTCGTCCACACCCGCGATGCGGAAGATGACACGATTGCGATTTTGCGCGAGGAAATGGGGAAGGGCGCCTTTCCCGGCCTCATCCATTGTTTCACCGGCACGCAGAAACTTGCCGATGCGGCATTGGAACTGGGCTTCTGCATTTCCGTTTCCGGCATCGCGACATTCAAGAAGTCCGAAGAATTGCGCGCCGTACTGAAAGACGTCCCGCTGGACCGGCTGCTGGTCGAAACCGATGCGCCGTATCTTGCGCCCATGCCATATCGCGGCAAACGCAACGAACCCGCATTCGTCGCGAACACCGCAGCAGTGCTGGCGACCCTCAAAGACGTCAGCGCCGAAGAACTCGGCCAACGCACGACCGAGAATTTCTTCCGGCTGTTCACCAAGGTTCAGCCGCCGCAATGACGTTGCAAGTCACCATCCTGGGCTGCGGATCGTCCGGCGGCGTACCGCGCATCGGCGGGCCCGATGGAGCCGGATTGTGGGGCGCCTGCGATCCCACCAACCCGAAGAACCGCAGACGGCGGTGTTCACTGCTGGTGGAGCGAAAGTCTCCATTGGGCACAACGTCTCTGCTGGTCGACACGTCGCCCGACATGCGCGAACAACTGATCGCGGCGCGTGTTTCTGCGCTCGATGCCGTTTTCATTTCCCACGATCACGCCGATCAGCTTCATGGCCTTGACGATCTGCGCATGATCGCAATGAACATGCGCCGCCGCGTGGATGTTCATTCCGACGAAGCCACGTTCGAACGCATCCTGGCCCGCTTCAGCTATTGCTTCGTGCAGCCGCAAGGAAGCGATTACCCGGCCATCTTGAATGCCCACAACATTCACGAACCGTTCCGCACATCGGATGTCCGGGGCGAGGGCGGCGCAATACCCGTTTTGCCGTTCTGGATGGAGCACGGCCAAATCCGCTCCCTGGGATTCCGCTTTGGCCCCGTCGCGTATTCCAGCGATGTAAACGGGCTGGACGACACGGCCTTCGCAGCGCTCGAAGGCGTAGATTGCTGGATCGTCGATGCCTTGCGCTACACGCCGCATCCCAGCCACGCGCACGTCAGCCAAGCGCTGGAATGGATTGCCCGCGTCAAACCGAAACGCGCGATCCTCACAAACCTGCACGTCGATCTCGATTACGAGACGCTGCGCAAAGAACTTCCGGCGAACATCGAACCGGCCTATGACGGGATGAAGATCACTCTGGATTTTTGAACCGCGCAACGCATGAGCATCATCCGGCCATCACGGCCCGACGACGCTGAATCTATATGGGCGCTCTACCGGGCGACTGCGGCCGCGCCAAACGGACTGGCGCGCCGGGTGGACGAGATCAGCCTCGATTATGTGCGCGGTTTCCTAACGAAGGCGCTGGATGGCGGCGCCGAAATCCATGCCAGCCGCATCGGGCCCGCACAGTTCAGCCACGTGCTTTCCGACATCACCATCGTGGTGCACCCGTTGGCCCAAGGCCAAGGCTTGGCGCGGGCCTTGTTCGAAGCAATGTTCGACGCCGCCAAACCGTTCACGCCCACCGTGACGCGCTTCGAACTGATGGTCCGCGAAGGGAACGATCACGCGATCCGGCTTTACGAGCGGCTGGGTTTCAAAATCGAAGGACGGTTCGAGAAGCGCGTGAGACTGGATGACGGAACGCTGGAGGATGATGTGGTGATGGGAAGGATGGTTTGAGCGTTCTGGCGTTCCACCTATACAATATTTCCCATAATATATCTTATACGATAAATTGACCTATAGCCGGAGCCGCGGCTGGCCTTGCAGTTGCCGGGGCTGCCCCGCTAAGCCGGTGCCATGTCCCAATCCAACGTCTCTATCGAAGACCTGCTCGAGATCATGCGCCGCTTGCGCGATCTCCAGACCGGCTGTCCCTGGGATCGCGAACAGACGTTTGCGACCATCGCGCCGTACACAATCGAGGAAGCCTATGAAGTGGCGGGCTCGATCGAGGATGGCGATTGGCCCGCGTTGAAAGACGAATTGGGCGACCTGCTGTTTCAGGTCGTGTTTCATTCGCGCATGGCCGAAGAACGCGGATTGTTTGCGTTTGACGACGTGGTGGCGGCGGTTTGTGAGAAGATGCGCAGGCGCCATCCGCACGTGTTCGCGGGCGGCGCCGATATCGCCACCGCCGAGGCCCAAACGGTAGCCTGGGAAGAACACAAGCGCCGCGAACGCGCGGCCAAGCCTGCCCAAGGACTGCTGGACGACGTTCCCCGCGCCCTGCCCGCATTGCTCCGCGCCGTGAAGCTTCAGAAGCGCGCCTCCACCGTAGGCTTCGACTGGGATTCGGCGCCCAAAGTGGTCGAGAAGATCGTTGAGGAAGCCGCCGAAATCTCCGAAGCGCACGCCGCCGGCGCCGGGCCTGAGCGGATCGAAGAAGAATTCGGCGATCTGCTTTTCGCCGCGGCCAATCTGGCCCGTCACATGAAGATCGATCCCGAGTCCGCGCTGCGCACGACCAACGCCAAGTTCACAAGGCGCTTCAAGGCCATCGAAGCCGCTCTTGCCGCAAAGGGCCGTACAACGGCGGAAGCGAGCCTCGACGAGATGGAAGCGCTTTGGCAGGACGCGAAGAAGTCCGAGATCAAGTGACTTGCCTTCCGCATGCGGAGATAAGACTTCAGCTCAAGATCGTTCGATAACTTCCTAAACACCCACGATTTTCGGCCCGTAGTGATTGTGGAAACGATCCATATCCTGGGGATCCACCGCCACTGTCAGCGCGATTCCTTTGGCGTTGTCGTGGCGCTTCATGATGCGGCCGTGCCGGTAGGCCCAGGCGAGCCCCGCTCCATCTGAAGCATCCAGCGTCAACTTGAGCACGTTCTGCTCTTTGCCAAGCATCGCATCGAGCCGCTTCAGCAGCGCCGGCAACCCTTCGCCCGCCAGCGCGGAGACCGCGATGGCACCATCCTGCTCATTCTGTTCCAAAAGCGATCTCTCAGCTTCAGGCTCTAACAGGTCAATTTTGTTGAGAACTTCCACGATCCGAGTTTGGTCTTCCTCCACTCCCAGCTCGGCCAGAACTTCCAGCACATCGGCCTTCTGGGCGTCGCTTTCGTCGTGCGCCGCATCGCGGATGTGGGCAATGACATCCGCCTCCAGCACCTCTTCCAAAGTGGCGCGGAACGCGGCGACCAACTCGATCGGCAGGTCGGAGATGAAGCCCACCGTGTCGGACAGGATGGCCCGCCGCCCACTCGACAGCTTCAGCCCGCGCATGGTCGGATCGAGGGTGGCGAACAGAAGGTCCTTTGCCAGCACCTCCGCCTTGGTCAGCATGTTGAACAGGGTCGATTTACCGGCGTTGGTGTAACCCACCAGCGCGATCACCGGGAACGGTACCCGCTTCCTCGCCCGGCGCTGGAGGCCGCGGGTGCGCTTCACCCCTTCCAGCTCCTTCTTGATCTTGGTGATGCGCTCGCCGATCAGCCGCCGGTCGCTTTCGATCTGCGTTTCGCCAGGGCCGCCAAGGAAGCCGAAGCCGCCACGTTGCCGCTCCAAATGGGTCCAGCTTCGCACCAGCCGGCTGCGCTGATAGGTGAGATGGGCAAGTTCGACTTGCAGCCGCCCTTCCCTCGTCTGTGCGCGTTCGCCGAAGATCTCCAGGATCAGCGCCGTGCGATCGAGCACCTTCGTGCCCCACGCTTTTTCGAGGTTGCGCTGCTGAACCGGCGAAAGCTGCGAATTGACGATGATGACGGTGGGCTCGGCAAGCCGTGCTTCGGCGGCGATCTCTTCCACCTTGCCGCTGCCGATCAGCGTGGCAGGCGTGGCGCGCGACAACGGCACGATGTATTCGCCGATGACCTCAAGACCAATCGCTGCGGTAAGCCCCACAGCTTCGGCCAGCCGCGCCTGAGCATCGCGCCCGCCGGATGCGCGGCGTGTCTTCGGTTCGATGTGAACGACGAACGCGGTACGCGATACTTCGGAGCTTACGCGTGCTCCGGATGATTTGCCTCGACGTCCTGCAACTGAATCGGACCCAGCGGCATGACTGTCGATATCGCGTGCTTGTACACCAGTTGGGCTTGGCCGTCCCGGCGGAGAAGAACGCAGAAATTGTCGAACCAAGTGATGTTTCCCTGAAGCTTCACGCCGTTGACCAGAAAGATCGTCACCGCCGATTTGCTTTTACGAACTGCGTTTAAAAAAGTGTCCTGCAAATTTTGTTGTTTTTCGCTCATGGGTGAACCCATTTGTCTGGTTGCACTCCGCGGCCCCTGCGAAGCAATGCGAGCATAAGGCCATTTGTTGCAGGCGCGAAAGGGCCTAACCGCGGTTTTCCGGGGTTTCGGTATGGCGCCGGGCCCAATCCTCATAGACCTCCTGTACCCGGCGCGTGACCGGACCAGGCTTGCCATCGCCAACTTTCGCGCCATCGATGGCCACGATGGGGATGCCCGCGCCGGTCGCGGCGGAGAGGAAGGCCTCTTTCGCCCTCCTGGCTTCGTCGGGCGTGAATTTGCGTTCCACCACCTTCATCTGGGCAGCCGCCGCCGCTTCCAGGATCACACGCCTGGTGACACCGGGCAGGATCGCGTTGGAAAGATCGCGGGTCACGATCTCGCCGTCCGCCGTCACGATCCAGGCGGTGGTGGAAGAGCCTTCCGTCACAAAACCTTCGCGGTCGATCAGCCAGGCTTCGTACGCGCCGTCCTTCCGCGCATCGGTCTTGGCGAGCAGGTTGGGCAACAGTTGCGTGGTCTTGATATCGCAGCGCGCCCACCGTTCGTCGGGCCGCGTGATGACTTTAATACCCTTTGTGCGGCGCACATCGGCAGCCGCGGGAGAAAGTTCTTTGGCCGTGAGAATGAGCGTGGGTTTCTGCGTCTCGGCGGGTATCGGATGATCGCGGCGAAACATGCCACGCGTGACCTGAAGGTAAATCAGCCCCTCCTGCATTCGGTTGCGGCGCGCGATCTCGCGAAAAACGAATTTGAGTGCTCCACGCGACATCGGCATTTCCATACGTACTTCACGCAGCGAACGCTCAAGCCGATCAAGATGTTCTTCCTCGTCGCGCAACGCGCCGCCGACAACGCCCACGACTTCATAAATGGAGTCGCCCAATTGCAGGCCGCGATCTTCGATATGAACGTGCGCTTCGCCGTGCGGCAGATAACGGCCATTCACATAGGCGATGCGGCCCACAGGCGCGCGCAAGGGCCAGCGCATCAGGCGTTGAACTGCTGATCGCGCCCGGTGGGGCCAACGCCCAGCGACTTCAGCTTGCGATGCAGCGCCGAACGCTCCATGCCGATGAACGCCGCCGTGCGCGAGATATTGCCACCGAAGCGGTTGATCTGCGCCAACAGATAGTCGCGTTCGAATATCTCGCGCGCCTCACGCAGCGGCATCGAGATCACCAGATCGCCTTTGCCGCCATTGCCCCAAGGCGCGCTGGCGCCAAGATCGGGCGGCAAGAGATCGGCCGAAATCGCTTGCGCCGCATCATCGGTTGCAAGGATCAGCAGGCGTTCAACGATATTGCGAAGCTGGCGCACATTGCCCGGCCAGTTGTGCGCCTGAAGCACCGCCATCGCATCGTCGCCGATTTCGCGGATCGGCAGGCCGGACGAAACCGAAAGCCGCTTCATGAAATGCGTCACCAATGGCGGAATATCGTCGCGCCGTTCGGAAAGCGACGGTACACGGACCGGCACGACATTAAGACGGTGATACAGATCTTCACGGAAACGGCCATTGACGATTTCATTGCGCAGTTCACGCGTCGAGGAAGAGATCACACGCGCATCGACCTGCACCCGCGTCGTGCCCCCTACCCTCTGGAACGTCTGGTCCACCAGCACACGCAAGACCTTCGCCTGCGTTTCCGGCGGCATGTCGCCCACTTCGTCAAGATAAAGCGTGCCGTTGTGCGCAAGTTCGAGCAGGCCCGTCTTGCGCGGCGCATCTGCTATCTCGACGCCAAACAATTCCGCCTCGATGTGATCGGGATCGAGATTGGCGCAATTGATCGCCACGAACGCATTGCCCGCACGCCGCGAACGCGCATGGATCAAACGCGCCACCACTTCCTTGCCCGAACCGGACGGACCGGAAATTAGCACGCGGCTTCCCGCCGGCGCCACCTTTTCCACCAACTGGCGCAATTGCGAAATGGCGGACGAAATGCCGACGAGTTCGAGTTCGTCGCCCGCCTTCAATTTCAATTCCTGCACTTCACGCCTAAGGCGCGCGGCTTCCAGCGCCCGCGCACACACATGGATCAGCCGATCAGATTTGAACGGCTTCTCGATGAAATCGTAAGCGCCTTTGCGGATCGAGGCGACGGCGGTTTCGATGGTGCCGTGACCGGAGATCATCACCACCGGCAGATCGGGATGCTCGCGCTTGATCAATTCGAGGATCTGAATGCCGTCAAGCCTGCTTCCCTGCAGCCAGATATCCAGCACCACAAGCTGCGGTCGACGCTGGCGTACCGCGTTGAGTGCGGTGTCGCTGTCGGAGGCGACGCGCGTTTCATACCCCTCGTCGTGAAGGATGCCCGCAATCAGATCGCGGATGTCTTCCTCATCGTCGACGATGAGGATTTCAGGCGCTATCAACGAGCCGGTCTTGCTCATTCTTCACTCCCAGGTCTTTAAGAACTTTTTGTTTGAGCGGAAACGTCATGCGTATTTCGGCGCCTTGCTGTTCGGGCGCGTCGGTGATCACGATCTCGCCGCCATGGTCTTCGACAATTTTGCGCACGATGGCCAACCCAAGGCCGGTGCCCTTCGCGCGCGTGGTGACATAAGGTTCGGTCAGGCGATGGCGATGTTCGGCGGGAAGCCCAATGCCATTATCGATGACTCGGATCGAAAAACGTTCGTCGCCCGCCTCCAGCAACACATTGATGCGCCCTTTGCCGTCGTCACCCGCCGCTTTGCGCGCCTCAATCGCTTCGCAGGCGTTCTTCAAAACATTGGTCAGGGCCTGCGAAACTAGCCGCCCGTCGGCCTCGAACCAGACGGGCTCTTTCGGCGACTTGGTTTCAAACGACACGGTGGGATGCGCCACACGCTGCAGGAACACAGCTTGAGTCAAAAGCTCCTGCACGTTCTCACGGCGCATTTTCGGCGCAGGCATGCGTGCGAAGGAAGAAAACTCGTTGACCATGCGTTCGATATCGCCCACCTGGCGGATGATCGTATCGGTGCATTGATCGAAGATTTCGGGATCGCTGGTGACTTCCTTGCCGTATTTGCGCTTCAACCGCTCGGCGGAAAGCTGGATTGGCGTCAGCGGGTTCTTGATCTCATGCGCGATGCGGCGCGCCACATCGGCCCAAGCCGCGGTGCGCTGTGCGGAGATCAGATCGGTGATGTCGTCGAACGTCACCACATATCCGCTTTCGAATATACCGGCCTCACTCGACACCTGCACACTCAGATTTCGCGTCATCGAACCGCGTTTGATCGTGGCCTCGCCGCTCGCCCGGCCCACGGGTTCCTGAATCGCACGGCGAATAAGCGCCGCCAGTTCCGGCATCACTTCGGAATAATGCTGACCTTCAATCTCGTCCGGCTCGGCACTGAGCAGCCGTGCCGCCATGCGGTTGACGATGGTGATGTGTCCATCATTGTCGAGACCCACAACGCCCGCGCTCACCCCTGCAAGCACCGCTTCGGTGAACCGGCGGCGTTCGTCGTTCAGCTGGCTGGCGGCCATCAATGCATCGCGCTGGGTATCAAGCTGTGCTGTCATGCGGTTGAAGGCGAGCCCCAACGCGCCAACCTCGTCGTCGTCGCGGTCGATTTCCACACGCGCCTTGAGATCGCCTTCGGTCACCCGTTCCGCAGCACCAATCAAATTGGAGATCGGCCGCACCAACCGGGTCGCAGCCCATAACCCCGCCCAGATCGCAGCCAGCAAGATGACCAGCGAGACCACCGCATACAACGCAGCGAAGATCAATTGCACTTCAGCGCGGTTTTGGTTCAGTCGTCGGTATTCCGTTGCCGCATCGATGGTTCGCTGCTGATGCGCCAGCACTTCGGGGTCGACAGCGCGCGCAACGAGAAGATATGCATCGACAAAAGCGTCAAGCTTCACCAACGCGCGTACAAGATTGTCGTTGGATTCCGTGAGAACGACCACCTGCCCTTGCGCGGCCTTCGCCATGACTTGCGCGGAAGGCGCTTCATACGCTGGCATCGAAGGCAATTTCGCGCTCGCCAGAACACGCCCGCTGGAATCGATCACGAACACGGCCGGTAACGCGCGCACCGAAGCCTGCGTCACCAGATAATCGGTGAACCGCTTGCGCATCTCCTCCGGGTTCTGCTGCAGAACGGGCGCGGCGCGATTGATATCGAACGCCATGGCCAGGATATCGCCGCGGATCACCTGCCGGTGTTCTTCGACATAAGCCTGCGCCACACTCACCGCGTTGGAGAGTGCGGCCTTCACCCGCTCCGAAAACCACGCCTCGACGCCAAGGTTCAGCGTCACGGCGGCGAAGATCGCCACCAGGATCGTGGGCACAATGGCGATCGCGCAGAACATCGCCACCAGCCGCACATGCAGCTTGGCACCCGCGATGCCCGACCGCCGCTCGCTCCAGATGCGCACCAGCCGCCAGCCGACCAGCGCGCCCAACGTCAGCACGAGAGTAAGGTTGACGAGCAGGAGCGCGATTAACGCTCCGGGTGTCGGATTATAAGGAACGAGGCCAGTGACGCTGGCATAGGTCGCAACGCCCGAAAGCACCGCCAACACGCCCACGGCCAGCGCGAGCCGCGATGGGCGCGACATCGCCAGCACCACGTTGCGCAGCCCTGATCTCCTCGGCGCTGGTAAGGCGTTTGCGGTGGCCATTCTGTCCGTTGGTGGAGGAAGCCGGGCGTTAAGCGGCTTCGCCAAACAGTCACAGTGTAGCCAGGACACAAACTGTTGCAAGAATGCAGCGTTAACCTGGATGAACTAGGGAGAGCCGGGGCCCTAGTCGGCTTTCAGCCCCTTTATGACCTCCAGCCCCAGGTCTCGGATCTTTTTTCGCAGGGTATTGCGGTTAACGCCCAGAAGCTGGGCCGCCCTGATCTGATTGCCCCGCGTGGCAGCCAGACAGATCGAAATCAGCGGCCGCTCCACCTCCTGCAGCACCCGGTCATAAAGGCCGGGTGGCGGCAGGCGGTCGCCCTGGGCACGGAAATACTGAGTCAGGTACCGCTCGGCGGCGGACGAGAGCGAGACACCATCTTCCGCCCCCCCCATCTCGGCAAGCGCGGGCTCGCGCAATTCCGAAGCAATGGAAGACGCGGAGATTTCTTCGCCCGGATGCAGCACCGCCAAACGCCGGATCAGGTTTTCCAACTCGCGCACATTGCCCGGCCAACGATAGCGCTTCAGAAGGTCGAGCGCCTCATTGTCGAGACTTTTGACCGGAAGTCCCGCTTCCGCACCCTTGCGCAGAAAGTGGCGCACAAGATCGGGAATATCTTCGGAGCGTTCGCGCAGCGGCGGCAAGCGCATCGGTACGACATTCAAGCGATAATAAAGGTCCTCGCGGAACAAACCCTGCTGGATCAGTTGCCGCAAATCGCGGTTGGTGGCGGCGATGATGCGTACATCTGTCCTGATCGGCGTGCGCCCACCCACCGTGGTGTATTCGCCTTGCTGCAATACACGCAGCAAACGCGTTTGCGCCTCAAGCGGCATGTCGCCGATTTCGTCGAGGAACAAGGTGCCGCCTTCGGCCTGTTCAAACCGCCCTACCCCACGATTGGTAGCGCCCGTAAATGCACCGCGTTCGTGACCGAACAGTTCGCTTTCGACCAGTTCTTTCGGAATCGCCGCCATGTTCACGGCCACGAACGGCCCATTACGGCGCTTGCCATAATCGTGCAGCGCGCGCGCCACCAGTTCCTTGCCGGTGCCGCTCTCGCCCATCACCATAACGGTGAGATCGGTCTGCGTCAGCCGCGCGATGACACGATAGATCTCCTGCATCGCGGGCGAACGGCCAATCAGCGGCAACCGCTCTTCGCCAGGTTCCGGCGTGCTCTCGCTGCGCTTGGGCCGCGGCGCTGCAAGCGCGCGTTGCACGACGCTCGTCAGTTCCTTGAGGTCGAATGGCTTGGGCAGATATTCGAACGCGCCGCGTTCGGCAGCGGTGATCGCGGTAAGCAGCGTGTTCTGCGCGCTCATCACAATCACCGGAAGATCGGGACGCGTCTTTTTGATCCGTGGAATCAGGTCGAAACCGTTTTCATCCGGCAGAACCACGTCGGTGATCACGAGGTTGCCCTCGCCCGCCGTCACCCAGCGCCACAATCCGGCGGCGGTTCCTGTCGAACGCACGTCATAACCCGCGCGGCCAAGCGCCTGATTAAGAACTGTGCGTATCGCTGCGTCGTCATCCGCAATCAGAATGGTTCCGGCAGGCATCACATATCCTCCCCTTCCACTGCTGCCTTCGGCAACAAAACGCGAAAGATCGTCTTCCTCGGGACTGAGTCGCATTCGATCACGCCGCCATGGTCACCAATGATCTTGGCAACCAATGCAAGACCGAGGCCAGACCCGCGCGTCTTCGTCGTGACGAACGGATCGAAGATGTGCGGCATCAAATCGGACGGCACGCCCGAACCATTATCACGCACGGTGACTTCAAGCGGCAGACTGAGTCGCTCGCCCGAAACCGGCGCGCTCACACGCACACCAGGACGATAGCCGGTGGTCAGCGTGATCTCGCCGCCCGTTCCCGGCAACGCATCAGATGCATTGCGCACGAGATTGAGGAATACCTGAATCAACTGATCGCGGTCGCCCAGCACCGGCGGCAGCGACGGATCGAATTGTTCGTGAAACGTCACCTCGCGCGCAAAACTCGTTTCGGCGACCTTGCGCACGCGATTGAGAACCTCGTGAATATTCACCGGCACGCGCGGATGCGTTCGCGTGTCGCTGAAATCTTCCATGCGGTCGATCAGGTTGCAGATGCGGTCGGCCTCCGCGCAGATAAGTTCGGTGAGATTGCGTTCGCTTGCAGGAACAGCCTCTTCCAGCAATTGCGCGGCACCTCTGATACCCGCGAGCGGATTCTTGATTTCGTGCGCAAGCACCGCCGCCATGCCGTGCAGCGAACGCACCGCGCCGCGATGCAGAAGCTGCCGGTCGATGCGTTGCGCCATGCTGCGCTCCTGCAAGGTGACGATCACCGCCCCTTCCGGTTCGACAATCGGTGTGGCGGTGACGTCGGCCACGCGCTCGCCATGGCGCGGCATGGTCAGATCGACATCGCGTTCACCGACCGATGCCCCGCGTTCGCAGGCTTGCACGATCAGTTGCAGGATGGGGCTGCCAAAGGGCACGATTTCTTCCAGACTGCGCTTGGCAAGGAGACCTGCCCCCATATCGAAGAACTGCTCGCCCGCCGGGTTGACGAACAGCACCTCATGGCCCGGCCCTACCATCAGGACAGGCATCGGCAATGCAGCGGCAATCTGGGCGGCAGCTTCGCTGACCCCCGACCTCAATGCCGATTTCTTGACTTCATTGCCCATATTTTAATCACGATAGCTTTTTGCACATTCTGTGGGCAATTTAGCTGTGAACTGCGGCGTGCGCAATGCTTGGCGGGAACAAGCCGCCCTTCTAGGTTGGGCGCATGGGGAAGATCGCAGCTTTGATCGTGGCCGGTGGCCGGGGCGAACGCGCCGGTGGAGGCGTTGCCAAACAGTACAGGCCCTTGCTGGGCAAGCCGGTTCTGGCTTGGACCGTAGAGGCTTTCCGCAACACGGACCTGGTTCAGGTGGTGATCGGGGCCGATGACAGCGATGCCTTCGCTGCCGCTACCACCGGCCAGAAAATGCTCCCGCCCACAACCGGCGGAGCCAACCGGCAGGAATCGGTGCGGCTCGGGCTCGAAGCGCTTTCTGTCCATTCGCCAGAGTTCGTGCTCATTCATGATGCAGCGCGTCCACTGGCGTCGCCCGCTCTCATCGCGCGCGTTACGGGCGCATTGCGGGAAGGTGGCGAAGCCGTCGTGCCGGTTCTGCCGGTGACCGATGCGCTGAAGCGGCAGGAGGCGAATGGACTGCCAGCCGTATCACGCGAAGGCCTTTTCCGCGCGCAGACCCCGCAAGGCTTCCATTTCGATGCCATACTCGCCGCCCATCGCGCCCAGCGCGGCCGCGAAGCGGTGGACGACATCGCCATCGCCGAGAACGCAGGCATGAAGATCACCACCGTCGCCGGAGACGAACGCAACATGAAGATCACCGCGCCGGACGATTTCGCGCTGGCCGAGAATTTGATGGGCGGCCAGTTCCGCACCGGCATGGGTTTCGATGCCCACCGCTTCGGGCCCGGCGATCACGTCTGGCTGTGCGGTTTGAAAATCCCGCACAGCGCCGGTTTGATCGGCCATTCCGATGCCGACGCCGGATTGCACGCGTTGACCGATGCGATCCTGGGCGCCATTGGCAACGGCGATATCGGCCAGCACTTTCCGCCGACCGACGAACGCTGGCGCGGCGCATCGTCCGACAAATTCTTGAAACACGCGTCTGATCTGGTCGCGCAAGCCGGCGGTAGCATTGTGCATTGCGACGTGACGTTGATCTGCGAATCCCCAAAGGTCTCGCCGCACCGCGAAGCCATGCGCGCACGCGTGGCGGAAATTCTGGGCCTCGACATCTCGCGCATCAGCGTGAAAGCTACCACGACTGAAGGCATGGGCTTCACCGGCCGCCGCGAAGGCATTGCCGCGCAAGCGGTCGCGACCGTCCGCCTGCCCGCCTGATGCCGCCTTATCTCAAAACCTGGTCACGCCGTTTCGCCACGCTGTTCGGCGTGGGCTTTGCGCCCTTCGCGCCCGGAACGGCGGCGAGTTTGGTGTCGCTGCCTTTCGCTTTTCTGATCCAGAAATTCGGCGGCGCATCTTCGCTGCTCGTTGCGACGCTCATAGCGAGCATCGTGGGCGTCTGGGCCTGCGAACTCTATGTCCGCCAGACCGGCAACGAAGATCCTTCCGAAGCCGTGATCGACGAATTGGTCGGACAATGGCTCGCCTGTGCTTTCGCGCCCCTGTCGCTCACCGGCTACGCGGCGGCCTTCGTGCTGTTCCGCTTCTTCGACATGACCAAGATCTGGCCCGTTTCGGCGGCCGAGCGGGCACGCGGCGGCTGGGGCGTGATGTTCGACGATATTGTTGCGGGATTGATCGCAGGGATTATCGTGTCGCTGCTGCATTATTGGAAAGTCCTCTGATGTTTTCCGCTCCGCTGCTGCGCCTGGCCGAGGTCGTGTTGATGGAAGCGCGCGAGAAGAAGCTGCGCATCGCGACGGCCGAAAGCTGCACCGGCGGATTGATCGCAGGCCTGCTCACCGAAATCGCGGGCTCGTCCGACGTCGTCGATCGCGGCTTCGTGGTTTATTCCAACCGCGCCAAGTCCGACATGCTGGGCGTGCCCGGCGACATGATCGCAGATATGGGCGCGGTGTCGGAAGCCGTCGCGCGCGCAATGGCCGAAGGCGCGGTTGAGAATTCCAACGCCCATTGCGCCGTCGCCGTGACGGGCGTTGCAGGCCCTGGAGGCGGCACGCCGTTGAAGCCGGTGGGCCTCGTCCACATCGCAGCAGCACGCGAAGGCCGTTCGATCCTGCATGAGGCACACCGCTTCGGGGATATCGGCCGCAGCGAGATACGGATACGCACGGTCGAAGCCGCGCTCAACCTGCTACAGCGGATGTTCTGACAGCTCTTTGGCCCGCACCTCGAACGCATCGGCCATCTTGAACAGCACATGCTCGAAAGCCTGCCCCGCCACCATGTTGAGCAGGCGGCTCTTGAACTCGAAATCGATACGAAACGTCACTTCGCAGCCGTTTTCCTTCGGCACAAAGCGCCAGTGATTGGCAAGAACGCGAAACGGCCCTTTGGTCTGGGTGACATCGACCGTGCGCGCCACCGGATCGAGCACCACGCGGCTGGTATAGCGCTCGCGAAGCGCCCGATAACCGACCAGCATTTCCGCGATCAGGATATCGCGCGCACCCTCTTTCGACCGGTCGAGCACGCGCAGGCCTGTGCACCACGGCAGGAATTCGGGATAACGCTCCACATCCGCCACGATCCCGAACATGAGATCGGCGGAATACGGCAGCAGGCGTGTTTCGGTGTGTGAGGACACGATTATTCGCGGGCGATCCTGGCCGCCTTCATCACCGCGAAATCGGAATCGGCGTGATAAGACGAGCGCGTCAGCGGCGAGGCGGACACCATGAGAAAGCCCTTGGCGCGCGCGATCTGTTCCAGACCTGCAAATTCCTCGGGCGTCCAATAGCGTTGCAGCTCCGCGTGGCGGCGCGTCGGCTGCAGGTATTGGCCAATGGTGAGGAAGTCCACATTGGCAGCGCGCAGATCGTCCATCACCTGCATGATCTCTTCGCGGCTTTCGCCCAGCCCCACCATCAGCCCCGACTTGGTGAAGCCTTCGGGCATCAGCTCCTTGGCGCGTTCTAGCAAACGCAGGCTTGCGAAGTAGCGCGCGCCCGGACGCACGGAAAGGTAGAGCCGCGGCACCGTCTCCAAATTGTGGTTGAACACATCGGGGCTGGCGTCGGCCACGATCTCGACCGCGCCGAACTTGCGCAGGAAGTCGGGTGTCAGTACCTCGACCGTCGTGCCGGGCGAATGTTTACGGATCGCACGAATCGTTTGGGCGAAATGTTCGGCGCCGCCGTCGGCAAGGTCGTCGCGGTCGACCGAGGTGATGACGACATGCTTGAGACCCAGCTTGGCCACCGCCTCGCCCACATGGCGCGGTTCATCGGAATCAAGCGCGCCGGGCAAGCCCGTCTTCACATTGCAGAAGGCGCAGGCGCGCGTGCAGGTGTCGCCCATGATCATCATGGTGGCGTGGCGGTGCGTCCAGCACTCGCCGATATTGGGGCACGCCGCTTCCTCGCAGACCGTGTGCAGCGCGTGTTCGCGCACGATGGATTTGGTCTCGGCGTACTCCCGGCTGACCGGAGCCTTCACCCGAATCCATGTAGGTTTGCGGAGGACATTTGTTTCCGGACGGTGCGCTTTTTCCGGGTGACGGAGTGCGCGGCGGTCTTTGTTAAGATCGATAACGGTCGTCATGCGAACTTCATATAGTCGTCTAGCGTTCGGAAATCACTCGTCATTACACGGACATCGCTTAGCTATTGATATCATTGTCAATGTTTGCGCGCTTTTGCGCGCAGAAATTCATTGCCTTCATGGATTTTTCGCGAATTATACCCCATATTCGAACGACATGGAGAGCCGCCCGCCCCCCGGGTAGGTTCGCATGATCGGGAAAAGGGCGGTTGCCTCGTGGCTCCGCCCTTTTCTTTTTGCGGTTTTTTGCGCAATTGGGCGAATTCACCTGTCAACCGGAATCACCTGGTTGCCACCACCCCTTTCTGGGGTAGGATTCGCGTTCAACGGCATACAGACAAATCCGTGGGGGAAACGTCTTGACCTTGGCCACCGTCGCCGCAGCTTCCGGCGAAGAGATCGTTTCGTCGGACCTGGATTACGAATCGAAGCCCGTGTTTCACGCCTTGCTGGACGCGCGCAGCAAGTTTGGCGGCAAGCGTTCCATCCTGGTCGATGGCGACGGGCGCACGATGAACTACGACGAGATCGTCCGCGCCGCGTTCGCGATCGGCCATGCGCTGAAGCGCGGCACCAAGCCGGGCGAGACGGTGGGCGTCATGCTGCCGACCGGGGCGGCCTCGATCATCGCCTTCTATGCCCTGTCCGCCTATGGCCGCATCCCGGCCATGCTCAACTTCACCTCCGGCAGTGCAGGCCTGAAATCGGCCCTGCGCACGGCAAAGATCAAACGCGTCGTCACCGCGCACAAGCTGATCGAAGTCGCGAAGCTGGATGCGCTGGCCAACGATCTCGAACAGATCGCGGACGTTCTCTATCTCGAAGACGTCCGCGAGAACCTTTCGATGCGCGACAAGGCGATGGCGGTTGCCGGCTCGCTGATGCCGCAGCTTATCGCCTCGCGCCCTCCCGGCAAAACACCCGCGGTCATCCTCTTCACCTCCGGCACCGAAGGCGATCCGAAGGGTGTTGCGCTCTCCCACAACAATCTCGTCGCCAATATGGAGCAGGTGAACACCCACATCGCGCTCTATCCAAAGAGCGACATACTGTTCAACCCGCTGCCGACGTTCCATTGCTTCGGGCTCACAGTGGGCGCGCTGTTGCCGCTTTATGTGGGCGTGAAGGTGGTCTGCCATCCCACACCCCTGCAGCCGAAGGAAATCGCCAAGCGCGTGCGCGAGAGCAAGGCGACCATTCTTCTTTCGACCGACACGTTCATCTCGCAATATGCGCGCGCGGGCGAGCCGGGCGATCTCAACTCGCTGAGGCTCGCCGTTTGTGGCGCGGAACGCCTGCGTGACGAGACGCGCCAATTCCTGCGCAAGAAATATTCCATCGAGCTTCTGGAAGGCTATGGCGTGACGGAAGCCTCGCCGGTCGTGGCCGCCAACCAGTTGGGCGCCAACCGTTCCGGCACGGTGGGACACCTGATGAAGGGCATCGAATACAAGCTCGATCCCGTCGAAGGCATTCCGAATGCGGGGCGTCTGGTGATCCGCGGGCCCAACATCATGCTCGGCTACATCAAGCCGGATGCACCCGGCGTCATCCATCCGCCGAAAGACGGCTGGTACGATACGGGCGATGTCGTGAGCATCGACGAAGACGGTTATGTGATGATCCGCGGGCGGCTGAAGCGCTTCGCCAAGATCGGCGGCGAGGCCGTTTCGCTGGCCGTCGTCGAAAGCTGCGCCTCCGCGGTGTGGCCGGACTATAGCCACGCCGCCGTCGCCCTGCCCGACCGCACCAAGGGCGAGCAGATCGTGCTCGTCACCGATTGCCCGAATGCGGAGCGCATGGATCTTGTGGGCTGGGCGCGCAATCATGGCGTTTCCGAACTCGCCATTCCGCGCCGCATCGTGCAGGTGGAATCCATTCCCGTGCTTGGCACCGGAAAAACCGATTACGCAAAGGTGCAGAAAATGCTGGCAGATGCAGACATGCGCGCAGTGGGCGATTCATGAAGCTCGACCGCCGCAACGCATTATCCCTTCTCGCGCTGACAGGTGCCGTCCCTCTCGCGATCACCGAATCCCAGGCCGCCTATAAAGGCCACGTCACCTTCGAACACGGCGTGGCGAGCGGCGATCCGTTGCAGGACCGCGTGGTGCTGTGGACGCGGGTGACACCGGCGGAGGTCAATCCCGGCGACATCGCGCTCGAATGGGAAGTGGCCGAGGACACTGCGTTCCGCAAAATCGCCGCGCGCGGTCGCACGACGACAGGCGCCGAACGCGATTACACCGTGAAGGTGGATGCGACCGGCCTGAAACCGGCGAAAGACTATTTCTATCGGTTCCGTGCGGGCGTCGCCGCCTCGCCCATCGGCCGCACGCGCACCTTGCCGGCTGGCCCGGTGAAGGATGTGGTGCTCGCGTTCGTCACTTGCGCGCTTTATCCCGGCGGGTTCTTCAACGCCTATGACGATATCGCCAAACTGCCCCGCGTGGATGCGGTCGTGGAGTTGGGCGACTATTATTACGAATACGGCGCCAAGCCAGATGACTACGGCATGACCATCGGCCAGAAGATCGGCCGCATTCCCGATCCGCCGCACGACATCGTGACGCTCGCCGATTACCGCACGCGTCATGCGCTCTACAAACGCGATGCCGACTTACAGGCCGCCCATGCGCGCGCGCCGTGGATTTGTGTGTGGGACGATCACGAGACCGCCAACGATAGCTGGGCGGGCGGCGCGGAAAACCACAACGAGAAAACCGAAGGCCCGTGGATCGAACGCGAACAGGCCGCACTGAAGGCCTATTACGAATGGATGCCGATCCGCGAACCCGAACCGGGCCGTGCTTTCGAATCCATCAACCGCTCGTTCCAGTTCGGCGAACTCGCCTCGCTGATCATGGTGGAGTCGCGCCTCGTCGCGCGCTCCAAACAGCTTGAGTACGACAAGCCCGGCGACCTGCCGCTGATGGTCTACGATTCCAACGACCCCGATACGCGCAAACCAGTTGTCGACCCGGCGATTGTCGCGAAGGTTTGGGAAGCGGTGAAAACAGGGCATGAACCGCCCTCGCCTTACACTCTGGGCCCGGACATCGCGAAGCTGAACGCGATCCTGAACGATCCCGAACGGCTGATGCTCGGACCGAGACAGGAGGAATGGCTGCGCCTCGAAATCCAGAAATCCGTCGCGCTCAAACAGACGTGGCAGATCCTCGGCAACCAGGTGGTGATGGCGCGCACGGTGGCGCCCAGCCTCTATCGCGCACTCGGCAAAGAGAAGGTGCAGGCGATCCTCGCCAACCTGCCCGAAAGCCCGTTCCGCAAACGCGTCGCCGCCGGCATCGAACTCTTCAGCTACGACATTCCGTTCGATCCCGATGGCTGGGACGGATACCCGGCTGCGCGCGAACGCGTGTACGACGCGATCAAAGCCTCGAACGGCAACGTTGTTGTCGTGTCGGGCGATAGCCACGCCTTCTGGGTGAACGATCTGCACGATGCCAAAGGCGAACGCGTCGCCGCCGAATTCGGCGTGTCATCGGTGACGAGCCCGTCGGTCGGCGATTTCATGCCGAACCTCGACCTCGGCAAAATCTTCGTGGACCAGAACAAGGAAATCGTGTTCTGCGACCAGAACCGCAAAGGCTACACCTTGATCACGATCACACCGGAAAGCGTGACAGGAGAATTGGTAGCTGTCGATCAACTCGCCAAACCCTATAAGCGCGATTCGCTTGTCACCTATCGCGTGAAACCGGCGGATGGGCCGGGCGTGAGCGAGATCACGAAGGTTTAAGCCTGCCGTTCAGATATGCCTTCGCCACCTTCGCGGCTTGCGGGCTGCGAAGATGGCGGAAGGTCGAAGCGTCAGCAGGCGGGGCACATCTTTGTCACGCGATCGCACCCGCGCATCGGCCTGTCCCACGGAAATTGACCTTTCGCCCCTGACGCCCGGCGGCAATGCGCTGGCCTTGCATTCCGTGCAAGCGGCGCAAAGAGGCCGAGGCGAAACTGGCGGAAGGACACGCGATGCACACGAGGTGACACCCCTATCCCTGTATTGTCTCGTGTCGCGTTGCAGGGGTGCCTGGCCGTCGCCGGAGCCGCTGCGGTGATGGACGTTGTAATCCTCTCAAATTCCTATGAGAGAATATATTCTATTTCTGACAGAGCTTCAAGGCCTATTTAGGAAAATTTATTCCTTTTGAGTTTCAAAGGGTTGGCTGCTTCGACGAACTCGGTGTGTGAAGGCCCCACCCGCCGTCGCGCTTACGCGCGCCGTCGACCTCCCCGTGAAGGGGAGGTAAGAGACCAGCTTGGATAGAGACCTCACGTCATGGCGAAGTTCGTTTTCGAATTGAACCAGTCGCTCGACGGTTACGTCGATCATGATGCGATGGAGCCGGACGCCGTGCTCTTTCGTCACTTTATCGAGCGAACGCACAGCATAACCGGCATGGTCTATGGCCGCGGCATGTACGAACTGATGCGCTATTGGGACGATGATCTTCCCGAATGGGGCGCGGAGGAGCGCGAATACGCGGTTGCGTGGCGGAGCAGGCCGAAGTGGGTGGTGTCGCACTCGCTGAAATCCGTTGGGCCCAATGCGACACTCGTTGCAGGCGATCTTGAAGCGGCGATGCGCGGGTTGAAGGCCCGGCACGATGGCGAGATCGAAGTCGCGGGGCCGGTGCTCGCGGGAAGCCTGACCGAGCTTGGCCTTATCGATGCGTATCGCATCTATCTGCGCCCCTATGTGCTTGGGCGCGGCAGGCCGTTCTTCACCGGCCCTCGCCCGCCGCTTCGCCTTATAGAGACTGCTCGGATCGGCGAGAGCACGATCAGATTGAGCTATGTTCCGGCCTAATCAGGCAACACATGCAGTCTGATCAACCGAAACCGGAACTTACATCGAGCGTCGACATATTGGAACGACGAGCATGGAATGGCGCGCGGCTCATCATATTGATCGGCCCCGGCGGCGCAGGAAAAACAACAATCGCTTCCATTCTCGCGCCCATCACGAACCGCGCCTTGATAGATCTCGATCGGGAATTCAGCGGACTGCTGGGCGACATCGACCAATATATTCGGTCCAAAGGTTATCCAGCATACAAGGCTGCGAATAGTCAGATTGCCCAAAATCTCGTGAGCAATCTTTCAGGACCGACAATCCTGGTTATGTCGTCGGGGTTTCTCTCGTTGGACAATTCCGCCGCGGTGCTTGCAGAGAACACAAAGCTCCTGGATTCCGGCTATTGCATAAGTCTTTTGCCTCACGCGGACATCGAGATCGCGAGCGACATTATCGTCGACCGGCAGCTACGTCGTGGGCTCTACAAGGACGCAGACCGGCAGCGGCAAACGTTTCGGGAGCGCTTCGCGCTATACAAAGCCGCCGGAGATATGTTGGTTATCTCTCCGGCCAGTCCCCACGAAATCGCAAACGCCATCGCGAAACGTTTGGTTTCCGAGGGAATAGGCGCACCGCCCCTTGATCCGCGCTAATTCAGATATTTCGTTTCCAGCTCGGGTTCTTGCGTCACCGCTTGCACGTAGAACCCCACGCGGCCGATCACGCGTCCGTCCACCGTGTCGATATCCACGCGCCATGCACCCGGCTTGGGATGCGATTTGATGGTGAAGCCGCGATAGCCGTTGTCGCGCCCGCCGGTGATCGGGAACGCGATGGTCGAGGCGGTGACCCAACCTTTCTTGTCGTCGTGATATTGCCAGCGGTGCAGGATCTTCGTTTTTAGCTGGATCGGCGCGAAGACGGCGCTGAACGCGTAAAGCGGTTCGCCGGGTTTCAGGTGGATCACGCGTGTCTGACCGAACTTCACCGTCCAGGGTAGCGGTTCGCCAATCGCTTTGTAGCCGCCGTTTGCGCGCTCGACGCGGTGATAGACGCCAACGTCGGCCATCGCCAGCGGGATCGGCGGCAGGACGTTGAAGAAATAGAACAGGTTAATCGCCACAAACGCGATCACCGCGCCGATGGTGAGTTTGCCGATATCGTCCCACACCCTCTTCCGGCCGAGCAGCGCCAGCAGGCCGAGGAACAGCGCGAACGCGACCAAGGTGCAGGCATCGCTGATGATGAAGGTGAACTCGTTCATCGTGCCGACGATGATCGGCACCACGAAGGTCATGTAGGAAAACAGCGCGACGAAAAACAGAACGACGGTGAACACCAGCCGCGAATGATATTCGCGGAAGATCTCGTTGCTCAGCAGGATGCCCACCAGCACCAGCAGGAACGGCCACGACACCACGATGGCCGAACTGCGCGTGTAGAAGATGAGAAACGCGCTCCACAACGCGCCCAGCGCGAACTGCGTGCCGGCGGAAACGATGGCGCGCCAGCGATAGGGTTTGCCGTTCCGCTCCGCGCGCGACTCGAAATAATGCAGGAACGCGATCGATGCGGCCGCGAACACCAGATATCCCGCGAACACCGCCTGCGTGGCCGGATGGTCGATACGGCCGAAGGCGAAATTGTCGAAGATGAAGCCGCCGACCATCGCCACGGCGGAAAGCTGCCGTTCGTGGGTTTTCAGCTTGGCGATGAAGGCTCGCATGGGGTGCCGGTTCGGCGATGGGTGGCGTGGTGCTAACCCATATCGGGGGCAAAAGGCGGCTTTTCCCGGGCCGAAACCCGCGCTTTTTGGCGCATCGGGGCGTTTACCACCTTCCGCAATTGACAATCAGTCGCAAGTGCAACATATTGGGTGGGCAACTCTCTGGTCGTCCTTGGATGATCGTCTGCGTCTGCAATAGGCTGAACGAGAAGCAGGTTCGCGCCGCGATTCTGAGCGGTGCGGGCTGCCCGGATAGCGTTTATGCCAAGTGCGGCGTGGAAAGGAATTGCGGCAGATGCCAGGACGAGATCGAGGTGATGCTGGACGAGGCAAAGGACAGCCAAAACCCGGCCCAAGCGGCGTAGGCCCCTCCCCCGTCGCCTCTGTCAAAGGCGATGCCGAAGTCATCCGCTTCCTCAATCTGGTTCTCAAAAACGAACTCACCGCCATCAACCAGTACTTCCTGCATTCGCGGATGCTGGGCGATTGGGGTTTGAGCGAGCTTTCGGCTTACGAATACAAAGAATCCATCGACGAAATGAAACACGCAGACCGGCTGATCAAGCGGGTGCTGTTTCTGGGCGGCCTGCCGAACCTGCAGGATCTCGGCAAGCTGATGATCGGCGAGAATGTCGAGGAAGTGATCGGCTGCGATCTCAAGCTCGAACAGCGGGCCCATCCCGATCTGAAAGATGCCATCGCGCATTGTGAGAAAGTGCGCGATTACGTTTCGCGCGAGCTTTTCACCGAAATCCTGGAAAGCGAAGAAGAGCACATCGACTGGCTGCAAACGCAGCTGCGCCTGATCGAACAGATGGGCATCCAGAACTTCGTGCAGTTGCAGACGAAACCGAACGAGAGCGGATCGTCGTCGTAAATGCGGACCTCCGGTCAGAAAGATGAGTGAGCTTTCTCTGATAAAAGTCACCAAAACGGAACCGCTCGGCGGTCATCGCTTAAGGCTGACCTTTTCCGATGACAGCGCGGGGGAGATGGATTTCTCCGACCTCGTTTCCAAAAACGGATCGATGGTTCAGCCGCTGCGGGATCAGGCTTACTTCGCACGCGTGTTTCTGGACATGGGCACGCCGACTTGGCCGAACGGTCTCGACCTGGCGCCACATGCGCTTCATTCCGACATGAAAAAATTGGGCCTGCTCAAACGCAAAATGCCCGCCTAGAACTCCGCTTCGAGTTCTTCCACCGCTTCCGGTTCTTCTTTGGCCGCTTCGATCCATTCGATCATGTCGGGCAGCGTGAGAATGGTATCGCAATAATCCGCGCTCAACCGGTCCAGCTTCACGTCGTAGGTTTGAAAGCGCGTGCAGACGGGGGCGTACATCGCATCGGCCAGGCACGGTTTGTCGCCGAACAGATATGGGCCGTCATACATCTTCAGGCATTCGCGCCAGATCGCGGTGATGCGGTCGATATCGGCCTGCGCGCCCGCCCAAATTTTGAAGCCGGGATAGCTCGCTTTCAGATTCATCGGCAGCGCCGAACGCAAATTCGAGAAGCCCGAATGCATTTCGCCGGAAACCGCGCGGCAATGGGTGCGCGCGGTGAGATTGGTGGGCAGCAGGCCTGCGCCCGGAAACGACTCATGCAGGTATTCGGCGATGGCCAGCGTGTCCCACACCTTGATTCCGTCATGCTCCAGCCGCGGCACCAGGAAGGACGGCGACAGGAGAAGGAGTTCCGCCCGGACGGAAGGATCGTCGGCCGGGATCAGTTTTTCGCCGAAATCCAGCCCGGAAAACCGGCAAATCAGCCAGCCCCGGAGCGCCCAGGAGGAGTAATTCTTGCTCGAAATCGTCAGGACAGCCTTGGTCATTGGCCTGTTCCGTTCCGGTTCGTAAGAAAGTATTTCGCAATGCAGCATAAAATGCACTAGCTTTTGCTGCTGGAGAGCGAAAATTTCTGCAGTGCGGGAACATTGGGGCGGATGATCTACGAAGCCTATCAGGCGCGTGACGACTTGCTCGCGCCCTTTCGGGCCGCGGCCGAAATCGCGACGGCGGCGCTGGATCGTGGCCGCGCCGGGCCCTTCGGCAATCTTTGGTTGCGCGCGGCGGCGGCGGGGACCGAACTGTTCTCCCGCGCCAAGCTGATCCACGAACGCCCGCCCTTCGGCATCGATAGGGTGATGGTCGGCGGGCGCGAGGCGCATGTCACCGAAGAACCCGCGTTCGAAACCCCGTTCGCCACCCTGCTCCACTTCAAGAAAGACATCGCGGTCGAACAGCCGCGCGTGCTGGTGGTGGCGCCGATGGCGGGACACTTCGCTACGCTGTTGCGCGACACCGTGCGCGCCATGCTGCCGGACAACGACGTTTACGTCACCGATTGGCACAACGCGCGCGATGTGCCGCGCGAGGACGGGCAATTCGCGCTCGACGATTATATCGACCACATCATCAAATTCTTCGAACATATCGGGCCGGGCGCGCATGTGGTTGGCGTGTGCCAGCCGTGCAACGCGCTGCTCGCGACCATCGGTGTGATGGCGCAGACCGGCAACATCGCCCAGCCGCGCAGCATGACGTTGATGGCGGGCCCGGTGGACACCCGCATCAATCCCACCGCGGTCAACGAACTTGCGACAGCCCATCCCATCGAATGGTTCGAGAAGAACCTGATCGCCACCGTGCCGCATCAGTTTCGCGGTGCGAACCGGCGTGTTTATCCCGGCTTTTTGCAGCTTGCCGCTTTCATGTCGATGAACCTGCCGCGCCACATCCGCGCCCATCTCGATCTGTTTTCGCAAATCGCGCAGGGCGATCTCGACAAGGCCAATGCGACGCGCCGGTTCTACGACGAATATTTCGCGGTGCTGGATCTGCCCGCCGAATTCTATCTGCAAACCGTGCAGCGCGTGTTTCAGGAACATCATCTGGCGCGCGGCATCTTCGAATGGCGCGGCAACCGCATCGATACCGGCGCGATCAAGAAGATCGCGTTGCTCACGGTCGAAGGCGAGAAGGATGATATTTGCGCGCCGGGCCAAACGCTCGCCGCGCATGACATCTGCACCGGCATCAAGCCGCACAAGAAGAACCATCACCTGCAGCCGGGTGTCGGCCATTACGGCGTGTTCTCCGGCACCAAATGGCAGCGCCACATCTATCCGCTGGTGCGCGACACCATTCTGAAGAACGATTAGAGTTCCTTTTACACACTCAAACTCCGTCATCGCCCGCATAAAGCGGGCGATGACGGATGTGGGGGAAGATGTGGGACAAAAGGAAAAAGAAACGGCGCGCCGATAGAACGCCGTTTCCACTTCATAAACTGCCCGTCGCTTAGCCCGGTGTGCGACGATCCCTTCGATCGTCCTTGTCGTCAGGCTTTTCGCGGTCCGGCTTGTTCGGCGCGGGGCGCGTTGCCGGTCTTTGCTCCGGTGCGGGCCGTGTGACGGGCTGCACGGGTTTGACCGCAGGCGGCGTGACGACAGGGCGTGTCGGCATCGGTCGCGTGACCGGCGGCGTCACCGGCTTGGTCTCCGGCGGCTTCGGACGCACCGGCAAAATTCCGGGACGGCCGGGCGTTGGACGCGGCGGTTGAACTTCCGGCTTGCCGGGGCGGCCCGGTATGCCCGGATTTCCCGGCTTCGGCGGCTGGATTTCCGGCCTTCCGGGACGTGGAGGCTGCGGGCGTCCGGGAATCCCCGGCTTGGGCGGTTGGATTTCCGGTCTGCCGGGCTTGGGCGGAACGGGGCGTGGCGGCCTCGGTTTCATCGGCGGCTTCACCGTCGGCGGACGGTTCGGCTTGCCGGGTCGATTGGGCATACCCGGCCGCGGCGGACGCGGCTTCCATTGCCAATGGCTGCCCGGTTTGGTGCCGCCGATAATGATGACATGGCGATGACGCCAATCCGGCCGCACCGGATGGAAGATCGAATTGATGATCCCCACGCTGACGCCGAAGAAGAATCCGTTGACCAGCGCATAGTTTGCCGGGCGATAGCGCGGCGTCGGCTCCCAATAATAAGGCTGCGTGTTGGGCCACCACCATCTGCCGTAGACGATCTGCGGATCGTAATACGGCACATAGTAGAAATTATCCCGCGACGGCATGATGACGATGATGTTGCGCTGAACATCGACGATCTGCTGGCTGTTCGTTTTCAGATAACCGGCACGTTCGGCGCGCGCGCGCAAACGCTGCACCGTCTGCATCACATCGTCCTGCTGGTTCAGGAACGCATAGCCCAGCGCATCTTCCCATTCGGGCTGATCGTCCAGCATCGCCAGCACCGAGGGAAATTGCGACAGCGATTTCACGCTGTCGTCCCAAGGCATGGACGCCACCTGATTGCCGAGCAGCGCGCTCGACTGTTGCAACGACGGATAACGATCCAGATAGGCCCGCGCATCGGCCACATCGTCCGGATAGGTCGATGCGATCAGCACCTGCGTCAGCAATTCATCCGGGTACAGAGCAATCGGCGCAAGGATCGCGTCGAGGTCTTCCTGGCTGTAACCGCCGGACTGGGCTTGTGCGGAGGAAAATGAAAACCCGAGGGCGAGGAAAATGACGGCAAAAAATGAAAGAACGTGTTTCTTCATCGATCTCCCCAATGAAGCACGTGAGGGCGCAAACGCTAACACACCTTTAGGCTGTGTTGGGAAGACGGTGGAACTTTTGAAGGAATTCTGGCCTATTCCGCTCCGAATCGAATTATTTTCAACTTACCTATAGGGGACCCTTGCATAGTACGAACTTGATGCTAGATTGAAGTTCGTAATAGCAAGGGAGACGGGAGCCGCGCGTGGAAGAGACTATCTATACGCGCAAATTCCGTAAGGAACTGATGGCCGGGCTATCCTCGCTCGTCCTCCTGGCGGTGCTCGCCCGCGCCGGCCGGGAGATGTACGGGTACGAAATCGCCAAAGCCGTGAAGGCCGAGGGCGAAGGCGGACTGATCTTCAAGCAAGGGGCGATCTACCCCGTTCTGAGATCCCTCAACACATTGGGCCTGTTGGACAGCCGGGTCGAAGCCTCGGCGTTCGGGCCGCCGCGCCGCTACTACGCCATCACCGACGAAGGCCGCAAAGCCTTGTCCGACTGGCAGGGTGCGTGGCGCGACATGCGCGAATTCGTGGACGATGCCCTCGTGGCCCAGGGAGCCGGTTATGAACACAGGCCGACAGCCTGAAACCGTCCGCGAATATCTAGACGCGCTGCAAGTTGCGCTGAAGGGCTGCCCCCCTGCCCTCATCCGCGACGCACTGACAGACGCCGAAGAGCATTTGCGCAACGAAATGATCCAGCATCCCGCGCAGAACGAGCGCGAAGTGCTGATGGATGTCATCGAGAATTACGGAACACCGGAGGAAGTCGCAGAGACTTATCAGACAATGGAAGCAGCTTGGTCGGGCCCGTTCCCCAAATCCGAAGAACCGCCGGTGCAAAAGCGCGGTTTCTTTTCCATCGTTTCCGATCCGCGTGCGTATAGCGCCCTTGTTTACATGCTTTTATCGCTTGCCACCGGCATCTTCTATTTCGTCTGGACGGTGACGGGACTGGCCCTTTCCGTGGGCCTTTTCGTGCTGATCATCGGCGTGCCGTTCGCGATTTTGTTCATCGGTTCGGAACGGGTGATCGCACACGTCGAAGGGCGCATGGTGGAAACGTTGCTCGGCGTGCGCATGCCGCGCCGCCTGCCGCAGGAATATCCCGCCTATCGCAGCTTCCTCGGCCGCATCGGCGATGCGCTGGTGGATGTGCGCACCTGGTCTTCGATGTTCTATCTGCTGCTGATGCTGCCGCTCGGCATCGTCTATTTCGTGATCGCGGTGGTCGGGGTCACCATGTCGCTCGGCATGACGGCGATCGCGCTGTTCTCGCTCATCACCAACGAATCCCACGTCCAGTTCGATGCCTTCCCGGTGCTGGAGCACATCCTGCACACCGCACCCGGTCTTATCATCTTCGCGCTGGTGGGTGTGCTGTTGTTCTTCGTCGTACTGCATGTGGCTAAGTTCATCGGCTACCTGCATGGCAAGCTGGCGGAGGTCCTTCTCGTTCGCCTTTGAGGAGAAGCTGAGGCAGAACGACGCTCCGGCCGCGGGCCCGAAATGGCTCGCGGCCGCCTTTTTACTGAACCAAATGTTAACAGGGGCGCTCCGATTCGTCCTTTCGGACCAAGGGCTTCCAGCGTTAATCCCATCTAAAAGGTTGACGGCGCACCACTGAGTGGGCCTTACTGCCGCCGCCGGTTCGCCGGCGTCGCACAGGGCTGGGGTCGACGGGTTTGCCGTTGGCGCCGAAACGCTAAGGGAGCTGGCGTGATTCGACGCACCGTTTCGACGAACCTTTCCGCACGATTCGAAGACCTGCGCGGCCGGGCCGGCGGCGCTGCTGCTGCCCTTGCCTCTCCCGATGCACGCTGGGCGCTGGTTTCGACATCCGTGACGGCATTGGTCGCCGGTGCCGTTGCCTGGCTTGCCGTTGGCGCCATGCCGCCGGGCCTGATGCGCGATACCAGCCGCGACCGCGCGCTGATGCCCTATCAACTGTTTCTGCAGCTCGCCAAATCGGGCGATGCGTCTTACGCCTCCATCGCGCCCACCTTCGTTCCGGGCAGCACCAAGATCGCCAAGCAATCTGCCCCCGTCGACGCCGCGCTGACCGCGGAAGACGGCAGCAGTTCGGCCGGCGTGGAAACCCACACCATCACGCTGGAACGCGGCGACACGTTGATGGGCGCGCTGACCGAAGCGGGCATCACGCCTGCGGAAGCGCAGCAAGTCATCATCGCGCTTTCCAAAGCCTACGATCCGCGCGCGATCCATTCCGGCCAGAGCTTCGATCTGACATTCGCGGTGCAGCCGCAAGTGCCCGACACGCAATCGGTCATCACCATCACCGAACCCAACGATTCCGTCAGCGCCAACGACATGCCGCCGGACGTGCAGGACAGCGATGTGGAACCGGTGGCCGATGCACCGGGCAAACTGCTCTCGCTGCTGTTCTCGCCGTCCGTCGATCACGACATCACCGTGACGCGCACGGCTTCCAACACCTTCGTCGTCGGCGATGCGCAGAAAATTCTGCACGCCAAGATGCATCACGCGGGCGCCAAGATCGACTCGAGCCTTTATCTCTCCGCCATGCGCGCCGGCATTCCGGCGGAAGTCGTGGTCGAGATGATCCATATGTTCTCGTATGAAGTCGACTTCCAGCGCGACCTGCAGCCGGGCGACTCCTTCGAGGTGCTCTACAATTACTACTACACAGCCGACGATCAGCCCGCCAAACAGGGCGACATCAGCTATGCCGCGCTTCACATCAACGGCCGCACGATTGCGCTTTATCGCCATCAGTTGAACGGCCAGCCCGCCGATTATTTCGATGCGCACGGTCAGAGCGCCAAGAGCATGCTGATGAAGACGCCGGTCGATGGCGCACGCATCTCTTCGGGCTTCGGCATGCGCTTCCACCCGGTGCTCGGTTACAGCCGCATGCACAAAGGCATCGACTTCGCGGTGCCGGACGGCACGCCCGTCATGGCCGCCGGTTCGGGCGTCGTGCAGATTGCGGGCAAGGTCAACGGTTATGGCAATTTCGTGCGCATCAACAACGGCAACGGCTATTCGACAGCCTATGGCCACCTTTCGCGCTTCGCCGCCGGCATCCACAAAGGTTCGCGCGTGCGCCAGGGACAGGTAATTGCCTATAGCGGCCACACGGGCCTGGCCACCGGCCCGCACCTGCACTACGAAATCCTGATCAACAACCAGCAGGTCAATCCGAAGAACGTAAAGATCGCCTCGGGCCGCAAGTTGGACGGCAGCGAACTGCGCATCTTCCAGAACGAGCGCCTGCACGCCGATCTTCAGCTGGCCGGAATGCCGCTGGAGACGAAGGTGGCGGACGCTGCGGGCGATCTGCGGCAGGGGAAGTGAATTCTCCCAAAAGCGGCGGCCTTTTGGTCGGCATAGCAAAACTTGCCATTGTTTTTGCAATCGCAGTCGCGGCATTGCCAATTGCCGCAAGTGCGCAGCTCGTCAATTATGTGCCGCGGGTGAGTTGCATACCGAACAAAGTATATGACGCATCGAGCTACGCAAATGCGCCACCTCTGATAACGAAGGCAATCGCAGCGCTTTCTGGTTCCAGCGCCAAGCTCGGGTTTGCCACATGCAGAGACGAATATAAAAGCCTGCACTATTTCCTGCGTGAACCTCGCCCCAATCGACGTGGGGTATGCAGACAATATCAGAAGGAAATATTCCCTGCCGCCGCAACCGATATGGTTTTTTACCTGGCGGATGATGGCATTACTCGGAGCGTCGACGGCTGGACAGGCACGATACCAACCGCGTGGCGAAAGAAATATGTCTACTCTGCTCCAATCGGATATGCGCTTTTGACGGACGGCGAGTGCCCGCCGGTTTCCGATTCACGATACATGCGTGTAGGCCTAATCACGGATGGAATGTTGAAGGCGTTCGATGCGCATTGGCGCAATGCTACCCAGTCGCGTGAAGACTTCGACAAGGCGTTTGCGGATATGCAACCCATATTGGGTGTACCGATGGAAGTCACCTTAAAAGAGATGCAAGACATGGCAATAGGTCTTCGTGTCGCTGCGTTCAAAGGTAATCTTCAAGTCACCGGTATATCTTGTGGGGGCCAGCTAGACGGCTGCGTTGCCGATACGAATCTCGACATTCACATTGGCTTCGATCTCACGGAAAACGGGATCAGCTTCTTGTATTTGCTGCCGACATATATCCCGTGAATTAACAGTGGCGATTTCGTCTTCATTTATGAGAAGCACAGCCTGACGTATTCAGGCAGCGCTTCTCATTTTAATGCAGCGCTTTCGACGGCGCGCGATTGATCGAAACCTCATCGTCGGAGGAAGCGAACTCCTGTCCGTCGATCGACAAGCCGGATTTGCCTGTGCCGACGTTCACCTTTGCACCGTCCGCGATCTTGCCTTCCAGCAACAATTGCGCGAGCGGGTCTTGCAGGCGGCGTTGGATCACGCGCTTCAGCGGGCGTGCGCCGTAGACCGGATCGTAACCTGCGTTGGCGAGCCATTCGCGTGCTTTTGCATCGAGTTCGATGTCGATCTTGCGGTCGGCGAGCAGGCGCTTGAGATGGGCGATCTGGATGTCGACGATCTTGTCCATGTTCGCGCGCGTGAGGCGGTGGAACAGGATGATCTCGTCGAGACGGTTCAGGAATTCGGGGCGGAAATGGGCGCGCACCGCTTCCATCACCTGCCCGCGCACGGCCGATGAATCTTCGCCCGCCTGCGCCGCCATGAATTCGGCGCCGAGGTTGGACGTCAGGATAATCACCGTGTTGCGGAAATCGACCGTGCGGCCCTGGCCGTCGGTAAGCCGTCCGTCGTCGAGCACTTGCAGTAGCACGTTGAACACGTCGCTGTGCGCTTTCTCGACTTCGTCGAACAGGATCACCTGATACGGGCGGCGGCGAACGGCTTCGGTCAGCACGCCGCCTTCTTCATATCCGACATAACCCGGAGGCGCGCCGATAAGACGGGCCACGGAATGTTTCTCCATGAATTCGCTCATGTCGATGCGCACCATCGCGCTGTCGTCATCGAACAGGAACGTGGCCAGTGCCTTGGTGAGTTCGGTCTTGCCGACGCCCGTGGGGCCGAGGAACAGGAACGAACCGATGGGACGGTTGGGATCCTGCAATCCGGCGCGGGCACGGCGCACGGCATTGGAGACCGCGCGCACGGCTTCGTGCTGGCCGATGACGCGTTTCTCCAAACCTTCTTCCATGCGCAGAAGTTTTTCGCGCTCGCCTTCCAGCATCTTGTCGACGGGAATGCCGGTCCAGCGGGAGACGATCTGCGCGATGTTCTCCGGCGTCACGGCTTCGTTGACGAGGGCCGAACCTTCCTTGTCTTCGATATCGCGAAGCTGCTTTTCGAGGCCGGGGATCACGCCGTAGGTCAGTTCGCCCGCGCGGCCGAAATCGCCTCTGCGTTGCGCGATCTCAACTTCCTGCCGCGCGGCATCGAGTTTTTCCTTGATCGACTGGGTGTCCTGAACCGATTTCTTCTCTTCCTGCCATTTGGCGGTCAGCGAAGCGGATTCTTCTTCCAGATCGGCCAGTTCGTGTTCGAGCGCCTCAAGGCGATCCTTCGATGCCTTGTCGGTTTCCTTCTTCAGCGCCTCGCGCTCGATCTTGAGCTGGATCACGCGGCGATCCAGTTCGTCCAGTTCTTCGGGCTTGGAATCCACCTGCATGCGCAGACGGCTCGCCGCCTCGTCCATCAGGTCGATGGCTTTGTCGGGCAGGAAGCGGTCGGTGATGTAGCGGTTCGACAAGGTGGCCGCCGAAACGATCGCCGCATCGGTGATGCGCACGCCGTGGTGAACCTCGTACTTTTCCTTGATTCCGCGCAGGATCGAAATCGTGTCTTCCACTGTCGGCTCGGTCACGAACACGGGCTGGAAGCGCCGTGCGAGAGCGGCATCCTTCTCGATATATTTGCGGTACTCATCAAGCGTGGTCGCGCCCACGCAATGCAGTTCGCCGCGTGCCAAGGCAGGCTTCAGCAGGTTGGAGGCATCCATCGCGCCTTCCGCCTTGCCCGCGCCGACCAGCACATGCAGTTCGTCGATGAACAGAACGATCTTGCCTTGCGCCGAGGTGATCTCGTTGAGAACGGCCTTCAGCCGCTCCTCGAACTCGCCGCGGAATTTCGCACCCGCGATCAGCGCGCCCATGTCGAGCGCCATCAATTTCTTGTCGCGCAGACTTTCCGGCACGTCGCCATTGACGATGCGCAGCGCCAAGCCTTCGGCGATGGCCGTCTTGCCGACGCCGGGTTCGCCGATCAGCACGGGGTTGTTCTTGGTGCGCCGCGACAGCACCTGAATGGTGCGGCGGATTTCTTCGTCGCGCCCGATCACGGGATCAAGCTTGCCGCTGCGCGCCACATCGGTAAGGTCGCGCGCATATTTCTTCAGCGCGTCATATTGGTTCTCGGCCGTCGCACTGTCGGCGGTGCGGCCCTTGCGCAGATCGTTGATGGCGGTGTTGAGGTTTTGTGCGGTGACGCCCGCATCTTTAAGGATGCGCGCGGCATCGGTGCCCTGCGCCATCACCAGCCCAAGCAGCATGTATTCGGCGGTGACGAAACTGTCGCCCGCCTTCGTCGCCAGTTGCTCGGCGTTGTCGAGCATGCGGGCGGTTTGCGGGGCCAGATAAACCTGCCCGTTGCCGCCTTCGACTTTCGGCAGCTTGGCCAGCGCCAGTTCGGTCTGGCGAAGCGCCTCTTCTGGCCTGCCGCCCGCGGCGCGGATCAGGCGCGCGGCTAGGCCTTCCTCGTCGTCGAGCAGAACCTTGAGCAGATGCTCGGTGGTGAATTGCTGGTTGTTAGAGCGAAGGGCCAGCCCCTGCGCGGCTTGAATGAATCCGCGCGACCGCTCGGTGAATTTCTCGGCGTCCATATCGTCCTCTCGTGGCACCTGGATTTGCCGCCTGAAGGCGCGCGTTTCCCAGATCCGTGAATTTGGATAACGCCCCGTCCGGGCACGGTATCCTGACGATAGGTGGGTTTGAAGTTCCTCTTTTTCAAGAAGTGCCTAGCCCGGCGGGGTTAGAACCCCTCGTTCTCGGGCATCTCTTCTTCTTCGGCCTGGTTGCCGTCGGCTTCGGCCATCTCAGACCCGCCGCCGCCTTCGTTCAGATTGAACGACGCGCCGCTGGAGCCATTGTTGCCATTGTTACCGTTGTTGCCCTGATAGGGCTGCTGCTCGCCCGGCTGCTGGGGGCGCGCGGTTTGGTTGGCCTGGAACTGGGCTTCGCGCTGCGCCTGATATTGCTGCATCTGCTGCTGATGCTGCGCCAGGATGCGGTAATAATGTTCGGCGTGCTGGAGATAACTCTCCGCCATCACGCGGTCGCCAGACGTGTTGGAATCGCGCGCGAGCTGCAGATACTTCTCATAGATGTGCGCCGCCGATCCGCGGATCTTCACTTCCGGTCCGGTCGAATCGAACGTGCGGTTCGGGTTGAAGCCGCCGCCGCCATTGTTGTTGTTACCGCCACCACCGCCGCCGCCACCACCTTGGTTGTGGTTGCTATGTTGCGGTCTACGGCCGCCACGTCTGGAACGCTTCACGGAATCCCCTTCGAGAGTTCTATGCCTCGGCTATTCGCCCTGGGCTTCAATTCATCAAACATTCGGTTCTCGCGCGACGAGGCGCTGGCCCCACTGGCCCGCTTTACTGTTCTTGGCTCGTCTCTCGCTGGCAGGTTTGCTGGACGTCATATCGCCCGGCCGGCCCATTTGGCCGAAGTCCTGCTCCCCACGGGCCCGGAAGCTAGCCCCTCACCGCCCGGTTTCCAAGGCTTTTTTCGCCACAACCACCCGGGAATGCCCGGCCAGATCACTGGCAACATGCGAAATCTTCAGCCCGGCACCCTCCAGAATGGCCGGTACCGATGCCCCTTGGTCCGCCCCGATCTCGAGCAGGATCGCCCCGCCGGACGCAGCCCTGCGCGCAAGAACGGGCGCCAAAGCCCGATAGGCATCCAGCCCATCCAAGCCCCCATCCAAAGCCGAACGCGGCTCGAACGACAGTTCCGGTTCCAACTGAGCCACAACGTCACGCGCCACATAAGGCGGGTTGGAAACGATGAGATCGAACGTTCCTTCGACGCCTTCGTCCCAATCGTGCTGCCCCAGCACCGCGCGCGATTCGAGACCGAGAGCCATCGCATTCGCCTTCGCCCACCGCAGCGCATCGGCTGACGCATCGACACCGGTGCCGCACGCATTGGGATAGAGATGCAGAAGCGTGAGCAGAAGAATGCCGCTGCCGGTTCCCAGATCGAGAATGCGAAGCGCCGCATTCGGATCGGGGAAAAGTTTCTGCGCTTCCTCGATCACTGTTTCGGTCTCAGGCCGTGGAATGAGCACGCCGGGGCCGACCGCGAACGGCAAACTCCAGAATTCCTTTTCGCCGGTGATGTAGGCCAGTGGTTCGCGTTTGGTGCGGCGGGCGATGGCGAGTTCGAATTTTGCCAGCGCTTCTGATGGGATGATTGTGGTGCTGAGAATGAGATCGTTTGAAGAAATGCCGAGTACGTGAGCGAGAAGGATGCGCGCGTCGAGGCGCGGGTTCTCGATGCCTGCGGCTGCGAGGCGTTGCGATGCATTGGTGATGACGGTTCGGATCATTTCAAACAAAATTGTCATCCCCGGCCGAGCGACAGCGAGGGGAAGGGGACCCAGGTGTCAGATACCGTTCGGTGTTTGATACCTGGGTCCCCTTCCCCTCGCGATGCTTACGCATCGCTCGGCCGGGGATGACGAGGCGGTTTGAGTTGCTCACCCTTCCGCTTCCAACGCCGCGAGCCGATTGGCCTGATCCTCAGCCACCAGCGCATCGACCACATCCGATAGTTCATCGCCCGTGATGATCCGATCAAGCTTGTAGAGCGTCAGATTGATCCGGTGATCGGTCACGCGGCCTTGCGGGAAATTGTAGGTGCGGATGCGTTCGCTGCGGTCGCCCGAACCGATCAGGCCTTTGCGTTCGGCCGCGCGCGCGCTGTCCACCCGCTCGCGCTCGGCATCGTAAAGCCGCGCCTTCAACAGCTTCATCGCCTTGGCCTTGTTCTTGTGCTGCGATTTTTCTTCCTGCATCGCCACCGCAAGGCCGGTCGGCAGATGGGTGACGCGCACCGCACTTTCCGTCTTGTTGACGTGCTGCCCGCCCGCGCCGGATGCGCGATAGACGTCGATGCGCAAATCCTTGTCGTCGATGTTGATGTCCACGTCCTCGGCTTCCGGCAAAACCGCAACGGTTGCCGCCGATGTGTGAATGCGCCCGCCCGCTTCGGTTTCCGGTACGCGTTGCACGCGATGCCCGCCGGATTCGAATTTCAGCTTGGCGAACACGCCCTGCCCCGCCACTTCCAGCACGGCTTCCTTCACGCCGCCCAGATCGCTTTCGGACAGGCTCATCAATTCGGCCTTCCAGCCTTGAAGCTGGGCATAACGCGTGTACATCTTCAGAAGATCGCCCGCGAACAACGCCGCCTCGTCGCCGCCAGTGCCCGCACGGATTTCGAGGATGGCCGATGAATCGTCCGCCGCATCTTTCGGCAGCAGCCTGATCTGCAAATCGTGTTCGAGCTTGCCGACGAGCTCTTTCAGTTCGGCGCGTTCTTCTTCCGCGAGTCCCCGCATTTCGGCATCGCTCGACGGATCGGCGATCATCGTCTCAGCATCGGCCAATTGTTTCGTGGCCGAGCGATAGGCATTCACCGCCTCGATCACGGGGGCAAGTTCGGCGTGCTCCTTGGAAAGCTTGACAAAGCCCGCCCCCGCCGCGCCGGAGGCAAGCTCGGCTTCGATCTGTGAAAAACGGTCGCTCAGGCGTTCAAGTTTGGTGGAGGGAATCATGGGGTCCTTTTACCCGCACCAACGCCCGCGTTGCCATGGCAATGGCACAAACGAAAACGGGGCCCGCAAAGGCCCCGCTTCAAATCCCGATTTTCGGCCTCTTAAGCGGCCTTGCGACGGCGGCGGCGGATCGCCAGACCTGCCAACCCGGCGCCCAGAAGGCTCAGGGTCGCGGGCTCCGGCACATGGCCAGTCTGGGTGATCGCGTTGATGGTGACGAGATCGAAATTGGCCTGACTACCGCCAGCGGCAGAGAGAAACTTTATGCCCAGCGTTTGCCCGACATAGCTCGTGAGATCGAGCGCGGTAAACGTGAACGACTCTTCCTGCCAATGACCCTGCGCCGGTGCGGTGATGGCAAAGCTCTTTACTGCCGTACCATTGGCGGTCAATTGGATTTGCACGTTCGTAAGAAATGCAAAGTCATTCCGGCGCCCGACGAAGAAATCGATATCGTAATCCGTGTTCGCCGCGATCAATTGGAGCGTGTTGTAAATCAGCGAGCTGCTGGGGCTGAGATATGCCGCCTGCGAACCGTCTGGCGTGACAAGCCCTCCGATCCCATTTCCAACTCCCGGAAACTGAGAGGTGGCTGGGGCATAGACGCCGAAGGTGCCTGTACCAGTCCAATTGGTTGGCGGCGTGGTGCCGCCGTTGTTCGTGCCCGGGCTCTCAAACGAATTGTTGTTGACCGTAATGGGCGCTGCCGACGCCGCGACGGCTGTCAGCATCACAAATGCCGCTGCTGCCCCAAGAACTCCACGCATACAAATCTCCCAAACCCTGCAATGAACCGGTCTATGGGACCGACGGAGCAAAAAGCGTACCAAAAGGCGAGGAATGGTTTTCCCTTGGTAACCCAATTGGTTAACGGGAACCCGATTTTACCACTGTAAGCAGGCATTACAGCCGGTTCAGATTAAGCAGCGCCGGATGCCTGCCAGCGCTTACACGGCGGCTCGGCTGGAAAGTTGGCGTTATTGCGCCGGTTCGAGGACCGGAACGTTGCCCCGCTCGGCTTCGATTTCGGCGGCTTTCTTCTCGCAAAGCTCGATGACGTGCTCGACGAGTTTTTCGTTGTCGAGACGATAAGCAGGTTTGCCGTTCAGATAGATCTGGCCGTGGCCCTTGCCCGCGCCGCCGCCCGTAAAGGCGAGATCGGTTTCGCGCGCTTCGCCCGGCCCATTCACCACGCAACCAATGATCGAAAGCGACATGGGCGTGGAGATGTGTTTCAGCCGGTCTTCCAGAACGCGCACCGTTTCGATGACGTTGAAACCCTGCCGCGCGCAAGACGGACACGACACGATGTTCACGCCGCGATGGCGTAGGTTCAGCGATTTCAGAATGTCGAACCCGACGCGCACTTCTTCCACCGGATCGGCGGAAAGCGAAACACGGATCGTGTCGCCGATGCCCGACCACAGAAGCATTCCCATGCCGATGGACGATTTCACCGTGCCGGAAATCATGCCGCCCGCTTCGGTGATGCCCAGATGGATCGGATAATCCACCGCTTCGGCGAGCCCCTGATACGCGGCGACGGCGAGAAACGCGTCGGATGCCTTCACGCTGATCTTGAATTCGCGGAAGTCGTTGTCTTCCAGAATCTTGGCATGATTGAGCGCGCTTTCGACCATCGCCTCCGGGCAAGGTTCGCCGTAACGCTCCAGCAATTCCTTTTCGAGCGATCCGGCGTTGACGCCGATGCGCATCGAACAGCCGTGATCTTTGGCGGCCTGCACCACTTCCTTCACGCGCGCCGCGCTTCCGATGTTGCCCGGATTGATGCGCAGGCACGCGGCACCGTTTTTCGCCGCTTCGATGGCGCGCTTGTAGTGAAAGTGAATGTCGGCCACGACCGGGATATTGGCGGCCTTGGTGATCGCCTTCATCGCGGCGGTGGATTCTTCATCCGGGCACGACACGCGCACGATGTCCGCGCCTGCTTCTTCGATGGCCCTGATCTGGTTGATGGTGGCGCGCGCATCAGATGTGAGCGTGTTGGTCATGGTCTGCACGCTGATGGGGGCATCTCCGCCCACTTCAACGTTGCCGACCTTGATCTTGCGGGATTTGCGCCGATGAATGTCGCGATACGCGCGAATGCTCATAACTGTCTCGCCTTATTCCGCCGACGCACCACTGCGCCGGTCCGCAACGGCCTGCGGGTCCAGGGACACACCCTTGGCCTCACGCGCCGTGGACCCCACGGCACCGACCGAGGCGCCGTCCACCACAAGTTCCACCGCGCTGCCGTCACCAGCCCCTAATATAAGGCCTGGCCTGTTGGGGACGCGATAGGTATCGCCGGGTTGCAGCATCCGGCTCATGTAAACCGTGTCATCATCACCCTTAACGGTGACGTAAACCGCCTTATGTGCCCGCAGAAGAATGCGGGAACCGGCATTGGCCAGGCCATAGGTCTTGCCCTTGGGCAGCGCCGCGTCCGCTGGGGCGGTGGTCGGTGCCGTTGCGGGCTGGGCCGTCCCCGGGATGGGCGTGGGGGTGCCTGCCGTCGCCGGGGTCGGCGGCGTGATGGCGGCCTGGGTCTGCGGTTGAGCCTGTGCGGGCGCGGCAGCCGGAGGGGCCACGGGCGGCTGGGCGGTGTTGGCGATCTCGGCGGGAACGGGTGCCACCGGCGGGGGCGAATCGGAACTGACCGCCTTCACCACCAGATAGATGCCGAAAATCAGCAGCGCCACGAACGCCACCGCGATCAGTTGCCAGCCCTGCGGCAGCTTGCGGTCGCCCGGATCGATATAGGGCGCAATGCTCGAGCCTTCCGTGCGGCCCGCGATTTCCTGCTTGAAGCGGTCGAGATATTCGCCCGCGTCGAGCCCCAGATAGGTCGAATAAGAGCGAACGAAACCGATGGCATAGGTGCGGCCCGGAAGGTTTTCCAGCCGGTCTTCTTCCAGCGCTTCGAGGTGATCTTTGCGGATCTTCAGCGTGCTCGAAACCGTGGCCAGATCGTCGCCCAGCCGCAAACGGGCGGCGCGCAGGTCTTGCCCCACCGTGCCCAGCGGCGCATCGCTGTCGCCGGAAATCTCGCGCAAATGCAGGCGGCGTTTGTCGCCAGCGGCACCATCGTCCATCGTGAAACGCGTCACTTTCGTCATGGCCAAGCAATAGCCGCTTCGCGCCGTCACTTCCAGCGCCGCGAAGGCGTTATTTCAGCACGATACCACGCTCGGCGGCGAAGGCCGAAAGCCGCGTGCGCAGGCTGTGGTCGGTGCGACCGCACAGCTTTTCCACGAACTCCGAAACCTCGCCGCAATGCATGGAGCGGATCATCGCCTTGATCTGCCCGATCTGGCTCGGTTGCATGGAAAGCGTGCGCAGGCCGGAACCGATCAGCGCCATCGCATCCAACGGCTTGCCCGCCATCTCGCCGCACAGCGAAAGCTCGCCGCCACCACCCGCTTCCGCCGCACTGTTCACGATCAGCCGGATCAGGGTCAGTGCCGCCGGGTTGAGCGGATCGTAGCGCCGCGACACGCGCGGGTTGGTGCGATCCATCGCGAACACGAACTGGAAGAGATCGTTCGAGCCGATGGAAACGAAATCCGCCGAGCGCATGATCTGCGGCAGCATGAAAGCCAACGCCGGCACTTCCAGCATCGCGCCGACGAGAACCTGCTTCGGCTGCGGCCGCGCCAGCAGACGGGCGCGTTCCAATTCGCGGTCGATCAACGCGCGCGCCTGATTGAACTCGGCCACATCGCTGACCAGCGGCAACAGCACGCGCAACACCTGCCCCTGCGCCGCCGTGAGCATGGCGCGGATCTGGTAACGCAGCAGCGCCGGACGATCGAGCGCGATGCGCAGCGCGCGCCAGCCGAGCGCGGGATTTTCTTCGCGTTCCCACCGCGCATACGGCAGCACCTTGTCGCCGCCGAGATCGAGCGTGCGGAACGTGACGGGCTTGTCGCCCGCCGCTTCCAACACCTGTTTGTAGAACGCGATCTGATCGGCCAGACGGGGCATCGTCTCGCCGATCATGAATTGCAGTTCGGTGCGGAAAAGCCCGATGCCGTCCGCGCCCGATTCCTGCAGATGCGGCATGTCGAACATCAGGCCCGCATTCATCATCAGCTTGATCGTCACGCCGTCTTTTGTGACCGCCGGCAATTCGCGCAATTGCGCATATTGCGCCACGCGATTGGCGCGCAACGCCTGCTTGGCTTCGAGCGCCGAAACCACGTTCGGCATCGGGCGCAGATAAACCTCGCCCGCATCGCCATCGACCGCGATCAGATCGCCCGCACGTGCCGCATCGGTGACACCTTGCGCCGATCCCACCAGCGGCACGCCCAGCGAACGCGCAACGATGGCGACGTGCGAGGTGGACGCCGCTTCTTCCAAAATCAGCGCCACAAGCCGCCCGCGCCCGTAATCGACAAGATCGGCGGGGCCGAGCGCGCGCGCCACCAGCACCGCATTCTCCGGCAAATCCGCCTGCGTGGGCTCGCCGTCTCCCGTCAGGTGCCGCAGCAAACGCCGCGCCAGATCGTCCAGATCGTGCGCGCGCTCGCGCAGGATCGGATCGCCCAGACGCGCCACGCGCAGACGCATATCGTCCTGCACGCGCTCGACGGCGGCTTCTGCCGTGAGGCCGGTGTTGATGGCGTCGCGCATACGCTGACGCCAGCCCTGGTCGTAAGCGAACAGACGATAGGCTTCGATGACCTCGCGCCCCTCCCCCGTCAGATCGAGTTCGCTGGAATCCAGCATGTGATCGACGGAGTCGCGCAACGAACCGATGGCCTCTTCCAGCCGCACCAGTTCGGCCGACGGATTTTCCGCGATCATCTTTTCGATCTTGACGCGCGGCTCGTGCAGCACGACGCGGCCGACGGCAACGCCTTCCGACAATCCCTCGCCGCGAAACATCAGCGGCCGGTCGACACGCAGTTCCGGTTCGTCCAGTTCGGTGATGTCGAACAGGCTGCCCTGCGCCACCACTTCGGCCAGCACCATGGCGACGGTTTGCAACGCTTCGACTTCTTCTTCGGCGTAAAGACGTGCGGCCTTGTTCTGCACCGTGAGCACGCCGAACACCTGTCCGCCGCGCACGATGGGAACGCCGAGAAACGCCCTGTACGGGTCTTCGCCGGTTTCTGGGCGATAGGAGAAATGCGGATCCGCTGGCGCGTCGGAAAGATTCACCGCCTCGCCCGTTTCGGCCACCCAGCCGACAAGGCCTTCGCCTTCCTTCAACCGCGTACGGTGAACGGCTTCCGGGTTCAGGCCTTCGGTGGCGAAAAGCTCAAGAACATTGCCCGCGCGGCGCAGATAGATCGAACAGACTTCCGCGACCATATTGGCCGCGATGACGCCCACCAGCTTGTCGAGGCGCGTCTGCGCGCTGGCGCGCTCGGCCATGATCTCGCGCAGGCGGCGCAGAAGAATGCGCGGTCCACCGGCGGAGACAGGGGGCATCAGCTACCTTTCGTTCTAGGCGGCATCCAATTCATAGGCCGAATGCAACGCACGCACGGCAAGTTCAACATATTCCTCGTCGATCAGCACGCTGACTTTGATTTCAGAGGTCGAAATCACCTGGATATTGATGCCCTTGTCCGACAGCGTGCGGAACATGGTCTGCGCGACACCCGGATGGGCGCGCATGCCGATGCCGATGATCGACACTTTGGCGACCGTCGCATCGGAAGTGACTTCCTTGTAACCGATGGTCGGTGCCGCCGCTTCAATCGCCGCCATTGCGCGCGGGAACTCGCTGCGCGAGCAGGTGAAGGTGAGATCGGTCTTGCGCCCGTCGGGCGAGACGTTCTGCACGATCATGTCGACGTTGATGCCCGCGTCCGCCAGCGGTCCGAAGATCGCCGCGGCGACGCCCGGCTGATCGGAAATGCGGTGCAGGGTGATCTTGGCCTCGTCTCGGCTATAGGCGATGCCGGTGACCGGTTTCTTTTCCACGATGTCTTCCTCGTCACAGAGAAGGGTGCCGCCTCTTGCGGCATCGAATGTCGAAAGCACGCGCACGGGCACGCGATGCAGCATCGCGATTTCCACCGAACGCGTTTGCAGAACCTTTGCGCCGAGCGATGCCATCTCCAGCATTTCCTCGAACGCGATCTTTTCCAGACGCCGCGCTTTGGGAACGATGCGCGGATCGGTGGTGTAAACGCCATCCACGTCGGTATAGATGTCGCAACGATCCGCTTTCAGCGCCGCGGCCACCGCAACCGCGCTGGTATCCGAACCGCCGCGCCCAAGCGTGGTGATGCGATTGTCCGGCGCGATGCCCTGGAAACCGGCGACCACCGCAACCTGACCTTGTTCCAGCCGTTCGTTGATCTGGCGCGGCTTGAAGGATTCGATCATCGCATCGGCATCGACCGCTTCGATGCGCGCCGAGCCGTGCATCGACGACGTCTTCATCGGAATCTGCCAGCCGAGCCACGACCGCGCGCTCACGCCAATGGCGCCGAGCGCCACCGCCGTGAGGCCCGCCGTGATCTGTTCGCCCGCGGCAACCACCACGTCATATTCCCGCGCATCGTGCAGTGGCGAGAGATCGCGCACCCAGCCGACGAGCTTGTTGGTCTCCCCGGCCATGGCCGAGACGACAACGGCCACCTGATTGCCCCGGTCGACCTCGCCCTTCACCAGCTCGGCGACGTGGCGGATGCGGTCGAGATCGGCAACCGAAGTGCCCCCGAATTTCATCACAATCTTGGCCATAACAGCCCGAAAACCCCTTGCGAGACTTGCGCCTACATAACACGGCGGGGCCCGGGCTCAAGGCGGCGGTTTGGGCGTGTTTAAAGCGCCGCAACCGGGTAAAGAGGGGCCATGTCCGAAGCCGCCACCCAACCGTCCGTCGATCCCGGCGAAATCGCCAAATTCTCCGCCATGGCGGCGGAATGGTGGGATCCGGCGGGCAAGTTCGCCCCGCTGCACAAGTTCAATCCCGTCCGGCTGGGCTTCATCCGCGAGACGGCTGTTCCCCACTTCCGGCGCGACCCGAAATCGCTGAGGCCGTTCGAGGGCCTCGCCCTGCTCGACATCGGCTGCGGTGGTGGCCTGCTCTCCGAACCGATGGCCCGCCTGGGCTTCGCCGTCACCGGGGCCGACGCCTCCGAAAAGAACATCGGCACGGCGAAAGCCCATGCCGCCGAAAGCGGCCTGCCCATCACCTATCGCGCGACAACCGCCGAGGTGCTGGCCGCCGAAAGCCAGAGCTTCGATGTGATCCTGAACATGGAAGTGGTCGAGCATGTCGCCGACCTCACAGGCTTCCTCGGCGCCTGCGCCGCCATGCTGAAGCCGGGCGGGCTGATGTTCGTGGCCACGCTGAACAAAACGCTCAAGTCGTTCGCACTGGCAAAGGTCGGCGCGGAGTATGTGCTGGGCTGGTTGCCGCGCGGCACGCATGACTGGAGCCGCTTCATTCCGCCCAGCACTCTTCAATCGCACCTTGAACAAACCCATCTCAACATCCTGAAAAAACAGGGCGTCGCGTTCGATCCGCTCGGATGGAACTGGCATCTGTCGTCCGACATGGATGTGAACTACATGCTGGTGGCGACGAAGCCGTTGCAGATTTAACCCCAACCTAAAACCGTCATCGCCCGCTTTATGCGGGCGACCCAATTTTCTTCTTTCCGAAAAGAAAAATGGATCCCCCGGACAAGCCGGGGGATGACGGAATGATGATCAAGCCGCCTGCTGCTTCCGTTCGCTCAGCGGCAACATCCGGAAACTGATCGCGATGCGGTTCCACACATTGATGGCGCCGATGGCGACCGTCAGGTTGGCGGCTTCCTGTTCGCTGAAGTGCTTGAGCAGTTCTTCGTACACGTCGTCCGGCGCGTGGGTTTGCGAAATCAGCGTCAGCGCTTCCGTCCAGGCCAGAGCGGCGCGTTCGCGGGGGCTGTAGCGGGTGGATTCGTGCCAGCCCGACAGCATGTAGAGCCGGATTTCGCTTTCGCCATCCTTGCGGGCTTCGGCGGTGTGCATGTCGATGCACAGCGCGCAGCCGTTGATCTGCGAGGCGCGAACTTTCACCAGATGGATCAGCGAATGCTCAAGTCCGCATTCCTTGATGTAAGCCTCAAGCGCCATTAGCGGTTTGATCGCGGCGGGTGCGGCTTTGTAGGGGTCCAAGCGTGTCATGACAGTCTCCTTTCGTCTCGATCATAAGACGAAACGGGACGCCGTGTTGTGACAGGAACCCGAAATTAATTCGCTTCGTTGATATCCGGCGGAAGCGGGGCCACATCGACGCCCTCATCGACGAGTTCCTTGGCTTCGTTGATCGTCGCCTCGCCATAGATATGGCGGTCTTCTTTCTCGCCGTAATGGATCTTGCGCGCTTCCTCGGCGAAGCGAGGGCCCACATATTCCGCATTCTCGGTGACGTATTTGCGCAGGCCCGTCATGAACTGCTGCATCTTGCGCACTTCATTGGGACCGGCCGCCGCTTTCGCCTCAGCCTTGGTTCCGCGCACGGATGGCGCCATCGGCGCCTTCGCGATCTTGTGGGTATCGCAAAAAGGGCAAACGAGCTTTCCGTCCTTCGACTGGTCGTCGAACGCGGTGCTGCTGTGGAACCAGCCTTCGAAGGCATGGCCGTTCTTGCAACTCAAACTATAGACAATCACCCGAACCTCTATTGGCCCGATTTACACCCTCACGAGGGTGGAACATGGGGGTAAACGGGACGTTCCGCAAGCAAACCGGTCACAGGAGTGCTACGGGCCCGAAAAATCCCGGTCGTGCTGGAGGTTAGGCACGCGGCCGCGCGCCACGTCCGACGCGCCGGGGTTAATATCGGCGACGATCACGCCGGGTTCCGTTCCCGCTTCCGCCAGCACCTCGCCCCACGGCGCCACGATCAGGCTGTGGCCATAAGTGTGCCGCCCGTTGGCATGCAGCCCGCCCTGCGCGGGGGCGACCACGAACGCGCCGTTCTCGATGGCGCGGGCGCGGATCAGCGTGTGCCAATGCGCCTTGCCGGTTGTCTCCGTAAACGCGGACGGGATCGTGAACATGAACGCGCCCGCCTTGGCGAGCGTGCGATAAAGCTGCGGGAAGCGCAGGTCGTAACACACCGTCATGCCGAGCTTGCCCCATGGCAATTCGGCCAGCGCCGCGCGATCGCCGCCCGCAACGGTGTTGGACTCGCGATATTTCTCGCCCGACGGCAGTTCGACATCGAACAGGAAAATCTTGTCGTAGCGTTTGACGATGTTGCCCTTCGGCCCGATCAGGAACGAGCGGTTGGCGGTCTTCGTATCGCTCACCTTGATCGCGAGCGAGCCGATCAACAGCCACACGCCCAGTTCTTCCGCCAGCACGCAAAACTTCGGCAGTGCCGGATCGCGATCTTCGGGATAGCTGTTTTCCAGCTTCGCGCCGCCATCGGGCGCCATCAGCGTGGTGTTTTCGGGCGTCGCGATAAACTGCGCGCCCTTAGCTTTCGCCTGGCGGATCAGATCGCATGTGGTTTCGATATTCTGCGCCACATCGTCGGTGGAGCGAAGCTGCACACAGGCGGCGCGGAACGTGCTCATCCCACGCTCAGCAGCGGATCGAGTTTTCCTTCCGCATCCAGTTCCATCAGGTCGTCGCAGCCGCCGACATGCTGCTCGCCGATGAAGATTTGCGGAACGGTGCGGCGGCCCGATTTCGTTTCCATTTCGGAGCGGGCCTTGGAATCCATGAACACGTCGATCTCGTCGTAATCCGCGCCCTTCTGCTTCAACAGGGCCTTGGCCCGGTAGCAATAGGGGCAGATGGGGGTGGTGTAGATCTTGATCGGCGCGGACATGTCCAAAACTCTAATACGCGAGTCTTGACCAATCATATCTCCCCCGGCGCCGCACGGACAACGCGCGCCAGGGTGAGCGCCAAAACCCTTGCCGCACCTGCCCTTTTCAGGCTCCGGGCGCAGGCGTCCAAGGTGGCGCCGGTTGTCAAAACGTCGTCCACCAGCAGCACCGTCCGCCCCTTCACCTCCGCCCGGCGGGGTTTGGGAACCGCGAACGCGCCCAGCATGTTCCGCCGCCGCGCCTTGGCGGACGGCATCTTGCCCTGGCTGGGCGTGGCGCGCAGGCGCTGCAACAGGGTCGGCTCGTATGCCCGGCCGGATGCTTTCGCCAAGCCCTGCGCGATCACGGCTGCCTGATTGTACCGCCGCCGCCAAAGCCGGAAGCGGTGCAGCGGCACCGGCACGATCAGATCGGCTTCTTCCAACAGCGAGCGCCCGCTGCGCTCCATCCACCGTGCGAAGGCGGGCGAAAGGTCCAGCCGGTCGGCCCATTTGAGCGCCAGCACCAGCCGCCTGCTCGCATCGTCGTAACGCATCACCGAACAGGCACGGTCGAAACGCGGCGGCTTGGCGTGACACGCCGCGCACAACGTCTCCCCGCCCGGGCCGAGATCGAACGGCAACCCGCAAGCCGTACACACCGGCCCCTCGATAAACGAAACCTGCCGCCAGCAGTCCGAACACAAACTTCCCGGATCGGCCACATGCGCCCGGCACGCCACGCACAGCGGCGGAAACAGCAGGTTCAGCGCACTGCGAAACAAGCGGGATGGCGATTCCATGACAGCAGCCATGGTTCTAGTCTAACTAGAGATCGCGATGATGATGAAGCGCCAAAACAAACCACTCACCTCCCCCTTGTGGGGAGGTCGAAAAATGCAAAGCATTTTTCGGGCGGGGGGCGGTGCATGTCACAAACAGCGGCCCCCCACCCGGATCGCTACGCTCTCCGACCTCCCCACAAGGGGGAGGTAAGAAGAATGAGTGCGCCCCGCATCTTTGATCGTCAGGCATATGCACAGCGCCGCGCGCGCACTTCAGAGTCGTTTCTCGTGCTCGACGCCGCGCAAGGCATCGCGGAGCGCATCGGTGGCATCAATCGCCGCTTCGTCCGCGCGCTCAATCTCAACACGCGCCCAGAAACGCGCGCCATCCTTGCGCCGCTCGCAGACGAATGGACGGAAGGCCCGGCGGACGAAGAAATCCTTCCCTTCGCGCCGGAAAGTTTCGACCTGATCGTCAGTGTGCTTTCGCTACACGCGGTCAACGATCTTCCAGGCGCGTTCGTGCAGATACGCCGCGCGCTGAAACCCGATGGCCTGTTCCTCGCCGCGCTGTTCGGCGGCGAAACCTTGCGCGAATTGCGCGAAGCCTTCGCTGCCGGCGAAAGCGAGACCGTGGGCGGCGCAAGTCCCCGCGTCGCGCCGTTTGCCGATGTCAGGGATCTGGGGGGCCTGCTGCAACGCGCCGGTTTCGCGCTGCCGGTGGCCGATGTGGAACGCACCACCGTGCGCTACCAAAGCTTCGACAATCTGGCGTCGGACCTGCGCGCGCTGGGCGAAACCAATGTGCTTGCCGAACGCAGCAAACGGGTTTTGCGCAAGGACACGCTGGCGGCGACGCTCGCCCATTACCAAACGCATCACGCCGACGCGGAGGGCCGCATCGGCGCGACGTTCGATGTGATCTATCTCTCCGGCTGGGCGCCGCACGAAAGTCAGCAGAAGCCGCTCGCGCCCGGAAGCGCGAAGATGCGGCTCGCCGATGCGCTCAAACCTAGCTGAGATGCCCGGACACGTCAGAGAACGTCGTCGACAGCGAACTGCCGATCGTCGTTAGCGCCGCGATCAACCCGATCGTGATGATCGTCGCCAGCAACGCGTATTCGATTGCCGTCGCCCCGCTTTGGTTCCGCGCGAACGCTCTCAGATGAGATCGCGCAACAGCGGAATAAGCGGCAAGTCCGCGGGCGGCATCGGATAGCCGGGCAGATCGCGCGGGCGCACCCACTTGATCGCCTGCGCTTCCTGGGGTTCGACCGAACCCTCCCACCGGCGGCACAGAAACAACGGCATCAGAAGATGGAACGCTTCGTAGCTGTGCGAAGCGAAAACGAATGGGGCTAGACATGCTTCTCTCACCACTATCCCGAGCTCTTCCCGTAGCTCCCGAATTATTGTGTCTTCGGGTCGCTCGCCCTTCTCGATTTTGCCGCCGGGAAATTCCCAGAGGCCAGCCATGACCTTCCCCTCCGGTCTCTGCGCGATCAGCACGCGGCCATCGGAATCGATCAACGCGCACGCCGCAACCAGAAGCAAAGGGAGTTGCGTCATCCGAGTCTCGCCCAGTTTGATTGTTTCGCGTTAAGCCGTGATTAAAACATTGCCGCAGATTTAGATGAAGCGGCGTTGTGCGAATTTGAAACGCAGAGTTCGTTTCCCGATTTTAACTACGATAAGAGCCGTTGATCCTTATATATCCTTCGGTCAGATCGCAGGTCCAAACCCGCGCGCGGCCCTTGCCGATGCCGAGGTCGACGGAAATCTCCACCTCTTCGCCCATCACCGCCTTGGTCGCGGCCGCTTCGTCGTACTTCGCGGCGCGTTCGCCCTTCTCCGCCACAACCTGATTGCCGAACGCGATCTTCAGCCTGTCGCGGTCCGCGGGCTCGCCCGCCTTGCCCACCGCCATCACGATGCGCCCCCAATTGGCGTCGTTTCCGGCAACGGCCGTTTTCACCAGCGGAGAATTGGCGATCGAAAGCGCGATCACCTTCGCGGATTGATCGTTCGTGGCGCCCGTCACATCGATGCGGATCTGTTTGCGCGCGCCTTCGCCGTCGCGCACCACCTGCAACGCCAGATCGAGCAACAGCGCATCGAGATTCTTTTTGAAATCGCCAAGCCGGTTGTCGCTCGCCTTGCTGACCGGATCGTGATGCGCGCCCTTGCCGGTGGCGAACAGGATCAGCGTGTCGCTGGTCGAGGTGTCGCTGTCCACCGTGATCGCGTTGAACGAAGGCTTCACGCCGTTCGACAGCAATTCCTGCAACACCGCAGACGGAATTTTCGCATCGGTGAAAACAAACGCCAGCATCGTCGCCATGTCGGGCGCGATCATGCCCGAGCCTTTGGCGATGCCGTTGAGCGTCACCTTCACGCCGTCGATCTGCGCCGAAGCGGTGGCGAGTTTGGGATAGGTGTCGGTGGTCATGATGGCTTCGGCAGCCGCGCGCCATCCGCCCGCCGAACCTTGTTCGGCCAAGGTGCCCAGAACCTTGGTGATCTTCTGTGCCGGCAATGGCTCGCCGATCACGCCGGTGGACGCCAGGAACACCTCCTGCGCCTTGCACCCCACGACGGCAGCGGCGGACACCGCCACTTCACGGGCCCCTTCGAACCCGGCCTTTCCGGTGAAGGCGTTGGCGTTGCCGCTGTTCACCACCAGGGCGCGCGCGATGCCGCCCTTCAGCCCGGTGCGACACCATTCCACCGGCGCGGAACAAGTTTTGGACTTGGTGAACACGCCCGCGACCTGGGTTTCGGGCGCCAGCACGGCCATCAGAACGTCGGTGCGGTCCTTGTAGCGGACCCCTGCCGCGGTGGTGGCAAGCCGCACACCGGCCAAGGGGGGCAAAGCGGCGAATTTCTTTGGCGCCAGTGGAGAAACCGTATGATCGGCGGAGGCCTTTTTGGGGGCCGGTTTCGCCTTGGACACGCTCCCGCGCCGGGCCTTCTTGCCCGCCGCCGACCGTCCCTTCGCCATGATATGGAACTCCGCTCGATGCCCGGCCTCTCGCGAGCGCGCGGATTAGGCCGGAACCGCTTGAATTGACAAGGGGGTGGCCCGTTCTTATCTCTCCCGCGCGCGCATGGGCCGTATGCTATGGCGTTAACCTGAAGCGCCTGCCGGGACGGCGAGCGGCCCGAATACAACCCGGCCTACCCGGCCCTTAGAGGACGTTCATGTTTCAAGCTCTTGCGCAGCGATTCTTCGGCTCCTCAAACGAGCGCAAGCTGAAACCCTTTTCCCGCCGGGTCGAGGAGATCAACGCGCTGGAACCGAAATTCCAGGCGATGAGCGACGACGAACTGCGCGCGATGACGCCTGCATTCCGTGAGCGCCTGGCCAAAGGCGAAACCCTCGACAACCTGCTCCCCGAAGCTTTCGCGGTGGTGCGCGAAGCGGCCACGCGCACGCTCGGCCAGCGCCATTTCGATGTGCAGCTTGTGGGCGGCATGGTTCTGCACGGCGGCAACATCGCCGAAATGAAAACCGGCGAAGGCAAAACGCTGGTCGCCACCCTGCCCGTCTATCTGAACGCGCTCACGGCGCGCGGTGTGCACGTCGTCACCGTGAACGATTATCTCGCCAGCCGCGACGCCGAATGGATGGGCCAGGTCTACAAATTCCTGGGCATGACGGTGGGCTGCATCGTTCACGGCCTGACCGACGAACAGCGCAAGGAAGCCTATAACGCCGACATCACCTACGGCACCAACAACGAATACGGCTTCGACTATCTGCGCGACAACATGAAGTATTCCATCGCCACGATGGCGCAGCGCCCGCACGCCTACGCCATCGTCGACGAAGTGGACTCCATCCTGGTCGACGAAGCGCGCACGCCGCTCATCATCTCCGGCCCCACCGACGACCAGACCGAAGTCTATCGCACCGTCGATGCGCTGATGCCGAACCTGGAAGCCAGCGATTTCGAACTCGACGAAAAGCAGAAGACCGTCACGCTGACCGAAACCGGCAACGAACGCATGGTCGGCTGGCTGCGCGAAGGCGGGCTGCTCGAAACCGGCGATCTCTACGACATCGAAAACATCAACATGGTCCATCACGTCAATCAGGCGTTGAAGGCCCACAAGCTGTTCCAGAAAGACCGCGACTACATCGTCAAGGACGATCAGGTCGTCATCATCGACGAATTCACCGGCCGCATGATGCAGGGCCGGCGTTATTCCGAAGGTCTGCACCAGGCGCTCGAAGCCAAAGAGAATGTGGCAATCCAGCCGGAAAACGTGACGCTTGCCTCCATCACCTTCCAGAACTATTTCCGCCTCTACGAAAAGCTGGCGGGCATGACCGGCACCGCGCTCACCGAAGCCGCCGAATTCATGGACATCTACAAGCTCGATGTCATGGACATTCCCACCAACCTGCCGATCAGCCGCGCCGATCACGACGACGAAGTGTATCGCACGGTGGACGAGAAGAACGACGCCATCGTCAAGCTGATCGAGGAATGCCAGAACCGCGGCCAGCCGATCCTCGTCGGCACGACCTCCATCGAAAAATCCGAACAGCTTGCGGCGCTGCTCAAGAAGCACAAGATCACGCACAACGTGCTGAACGCGCGCTATCACGAACAGGAAGCGGCCATCGTGGCGCAAGCCGGCGTTTCCGGCGCTGTCACCATCGCCACCAACATGGCGGGCCGCGGCACCGACATTCAGCTTGGCGGCAATGCCGACATGCGCATCCGCAACGAACTGGGCGGCATCGTCGATGAAGCCGAACATGCGCGCCTGGCCCAGAAGATCCGCGATGAAGTCGCCGAGAACAAACAGCTCGCGCTCGCAGCGGGCGGTCTCTACGTCGTCGGCACGGAACGCCACGAAAGCCGCCGCATCGACAACCAGCTTCGCGGCCGCTCCGGCCGTCAGGGCGACCCCGGCGCGTCGAAATTCTTCCTCAGCCTGCAAGACGACCTGATGCGCATCTTCGGGTCGGAGCGCATGGATTCGCTGCTGCAACGCCTGGGCCTGGAAAAGGGCGAAGCGATCACCCATCCGTGGGTGAACAAGGCGCTGGAAAAAGCGCAGCAGAAGGTCGAAGCCCGCAACTTCGAAATCCGCAAGAACATCCTGAAATACGACGACGTGCTGAACGATCAGCGCCGCGTGATCTTCGAACAGCGTCGCGAGATCATGCAGGCCGACGACGTGAGCGATCAGATCGCCGAATTCCGCGAACGCGTGGTCGACGACATGGTGGCCCGTCACATCCCCGAAAAGGCCTATGCCGAACAGTGGGACGCAGCCGGCCTGCACGACGAAGTCAACAAGACCTTCGACGTCGATCTTCCGGTCCTCGACTGGACCAAGGAAGAAGGCATCGCCGACGAAGAACTGCGCGAACGCGTGCTCAAGGCGGTCGAAACCCGCGCCGCCGAACGCACCGCAAATCACGGCACCGACGTGACCCGCTACGTCGAAAAGGCCGTGCTGCTGCAGACGCTGGATCACGACTGGCGCGAACACATCATCGCGCTCGATCATTTGCGCCAATATGTGGGCCTGCGCGGTTACGGCCAGCGCGATCCGCTGAACGAATACAAGAGCGAGGCGTTCGAACTGTTCGAGGGCCTGCTCTCCAAGCTGCGCTTCGACGTGGTGCGCCAGCTTTTCCACCTGCAGATCAATGTCGAGCAGCCGGAACCGGCGTTCCAGCAACGCAACCCGGCAAGCATGCAGGCCTCCCACATCAATCCGCTCACCGGCGAAGAAGAGATGGACCAGCCGCTGCAGGCAACGCCGCAACTGCGTTCGTCCGGCCCGGTCGATCCCAACAACCCGGGGACGTGGGGCAAGGTACAGCGCAATTCGGCCTGCCCCTGCGGTTCGGGCCGCAAGTTCAAGCACTGCCACGGGGCGTTGACTTAGTCTGCTTCTCTATGGCTTTTCGGGAGCGGCCTGTTGGGGCGGCAAGGATGAGCGCGACGGACTTCAGCCGCGGCAACGCTCATCCCAAACTTTTCTGCGGTCTGCGGATTCAAAATACAAAAGCCCCAATATGTCTGGCTCCAGTCGATGACGGAGATAGGCTTTCCTGGGCTTGCATCCGCTAGAACGTAAAGCTCTCTCGTGATCGGCTCCGAATCCATCGGAAACAGCGCGTGGACGTTGTCTGCAGGAACGTTTCCCGCATAAACTGAAATCACCTTGAGCTTCACCTTGAAGAAGCCGCCTATGGAAACGCATTTCGTACCGGCACTGCACGGATACGGTATGTAATCTTCCGAAATATCGACAAGCCGAACCTTGGCCAGCACAAAATTTCGCTCTTCGGCGCAAGCGGGATAAGTCCACGCAATCCAGTACAACAGTGCAGGCATTGCAGAGATTGCAGCCCGTACCAACCAGCGGGCGGGCGGGCTTCTCCTATGCAGCATCGAGTGGCTGCACACGTGCGGCAATTTCCTTGCCGTGCTCGCGTTCGACGATCCCAATTTCGTATTGGCTTTGCAGATCTAGCCAGAACTGCGCCCCGTTGTTGAAATATCGCCCCAACCGCACCGCCGTATCAGCCGTGATCGCGCGGCGGCCATTGAGAATATCGGTTACGCGCCCCGACGGAACGCCAAGATCGAGCGCAAGCCGTCTGGCGCTCAGGTTGCGGACGACCAACTCGCGGCGGAGAAGACGTCCCGGATGTGCAATCGGTGTCATGATATTCAACCTCGACGATAGTTCACGATTTCTACATGGAACGTACAACCTCTTTTTCGTCATCGCCCGGCTTGTCCGGGCGACCCAATTTTCTTGTTGCGGCGGCAAAAATTGGGTCCCCCGGACCGCGCCAATGGCGCGGCCGGAGGATGACGAACGGAGGAATGGGGCTTCATTTCGTTGCAGATTCTAAAATTTTCGATAGATTTCCCCCTGCGGGACAGAATCCGCATTCTGGCTGGGGCTAATTGATCTCGAAATGAGGAATTCCATGTCTAAGGCAAAATCGCTGCGCGCTGTCGCGGCGAGTGCAATGGCGCTGATGGTTGTCGCGCCGACGATCACACCGGCTTTCGCCGCAAGTGCTCAGGAGGAGCAGCAACAGAAAGAAGCGCAAATTCCCACCTGCCCGAAGCGGTTGGGCACGCTGGCGGTGGTCGAGCCTGAGACGAACTGGTGGACGCAATATGGCCTTGGTTCGCCGGAAGCGCTGCTGAAGGTCTTTGTGATGCGCTCTGGCTGCTTCGGCCTGGTCGATCGCGGCAAGGGCATGGCGGCCATCCAAGCCGAACGCGCGCTCGCTTCCGAAGGCGATCTGCGTCAGGGCTCCAATCAGGGCAAGGGCCAGATCAAGTCGGCGGACTATGTTCTGGTTCCTGACCTTGTCTCGAAGAACAGCAATGCGGGCGGCTTCAATGCGGGCGCCCTGCTCGGCGGCTTTATCGGCGGCCCGGTTGGCGGTCTCGTCGGCGGCATCAATATCTCGAAGAAGACGGCGGACGTCGTGCTCACAGTTACCGACGTGCGGTCGAGCGAGCAGGTTGCGATGGAGGAAGGGCATTCCGACAAGAGCGATCTGTCGTGGGGCGCTGGCGGCGGCGTGTTCGGTTGGAGCGGCTTCGGCGCCGCCGGTGCATCGGGCTATTCCGACACCGAAATCGGCAAGGTCATCACGCTGGCCTATCTCGATGCGTATTCAAAGCTGATCGCGCAGTTCCAGGCGCTGCCGGCCAACGCGTCGGAAGCCAATGTGCAGCAAGCCGTGACGATGAACAAACCCGGCCACATGTATGCAAGCCCGTCTGCGAAGTCGAAGGTCGTGCGCACGCTCGATCCCGGCATGATGCTTTATCCGACGGGCAACAAGGACGGCGTGTGGTGGGAAGTGAAAGACGAACTCGGCAATCAGGGCTGGGTGTCTTCGCTGCTCGTCCAGCTGTCGCACTAAACCTTTCGCCAACGCGAAGGAAAAAAGGGGGCCGGCTTCGGTCCCCTTTTTGTTTGTCTCAAGGCGTGCCCGGCGCAAGGAACATAAGAAGCAATCCCGCGCCGTTATATGCGGCATGGCTCGCGAACGCGGCCCACAACGAGCCCGTGCGCACCGTCCACCACACGTTCAGCGCGCCGAACAATGCAATGACGGCGGTGACGAAAATCCCTTCCAGCCCTGCGTGCTGCAGAAAATAAAAGTGGATGATGCCGAACAATATCCCGTTGATCGCCGCCGCCTCGGCAAGCCGCATCTTTCCGCGGCACCACGAAAGCAGAAAGCCGCGGAAATAGAACTCCTCCACGAACGGCCCGAGCAACGATGCGACAGCCAGCGCGCACGCCAGTTGCGGCAGGTCATGCGGGATCAGCAGCAATTCACTGGGCGACGGCGTGTAGCTGACAAGCTTGTGCTGGATGAGAAAGTTCTGCACCGCCTCGAACACGATGGCGTAGAGGATGCCGCCGCCGAACGCCCATCCCACCACGCGCATCGGCACGGCCGCGAAGAATTCCAGTTTCTTGCGCCGCGCGATCCAGAACAGCACGCCCATCGGCGGCAGATACAGCACCACCATCACGGCCATGTTCAGGTAATAGCCCTGCCCGGCAGATTGCATCCGCCGCGCCACATCCTCGATGAAGCCCGCGCCGCCATGGCCGAACGCGGCGATCATCAACGCGCCGGTGATCAGCGCGAACGCGGCACCCGCGCCCAGCAGCGGCAACGCCAGATCCCACCAGCGCAAGGGCCGCGCAGTATCGGGCAAGTCTGTTTGGAGGAGCGCGTCCTGCATGATTAAACTGGTGTCACACCAAATGGGACCGGGGACATGATCGGCGCAAAACCTTTCCAGATCGCTATTCCACAGCCGGCTATCGCACGCATCAACCGCCGTGTGCGCGATTTCGAGTGGCACGAGATGCCGCGCGGCCCCGGCTTGGACGGTACCTGGGCTTACGGCGCCAACCTCGACTACATGAAGCGGCTGGCCGAACACTGGATCGGCGATTACGACTGGCGCAAACAGGAAGACGGCCTGAACCGCTTCCCGCAATTCATCGCCAATGTCGATGGGCTCGATATCCACTTCTATCGCGTGAACGGCTCCGGCTCCTCGCCGCAACCGCTTATCCTCAGCCACGGCTGGCCGGGATCGGTGCTCGAATTTCTGCACATCGTCGAAAAACTCGCGCACCCCGAACGTTTCGGCGGCAGCGAGAAAGATGCGTTCACCGTCATCGTGCCCTCGCTTCCCGGTTACGGCTTCTCCGGCAAACCCGAACGCCCCATCGGTCCGCGCAGCGCCGCGCGTTATTTCGACAAGCTGATGACCGATGTGTGCGGCCTGCCGAATTACATCGCGCAAGGCGGCGATTGGGGCTCGGCGGTTTCCGGCTGGATGGGTTACGACGCCAAAGCCTGCAAGGCCGTTCATCTCAACATGTTCGGCTGGCGTTCGCCCGGCGTGCATCCGCAGACCGACGAAGAAAAACAATATGCCCAGCGCGCCATGCAATTGTTCGAAATGGAAGGCGCTTACTTCCGCGAACAAACCACCAAGCCGCAAACGCTGTCCTACGCCATGATGGATTCACCCGTCGGCGCTGCCGCCTGGATCGTAGAAAAATTCCACGGCTGGTCGGACAAGTCGCGCGGTTTCGAAAACATCTATTCGATGGACCAGCTTATCACCAACGTGATGATCTATCTGGTCACACGCACCTTCAACACTGCCACCTGGATGTATCGCGGCCTGATGGAAGATTTATCGGGCGAGCCCGTCTCCAACGGCGCACGCATCGAAAAACCCGTCGGCATCGCCAATTTCCCGATAGACCTGATCCCGTTCCCGCCGCGCAGTATGGTCGAGCGCCATGTGAACGTGACGCACTGGACCGATTTCAAGGAAGGCGGCCATTTCGCAGCACTGGAACGGCCGGATGATCTGGTGGGTGATATTCGCGCATTTGCGCGGACGTTGCGCTAACTCTTACCTCCCCCTTGCGGGGAGGTCGGAAAATTCGATGCGCAGCGAGAATTTTTCGGGTGGGGGCAGTGGCTCTATCCGATTTCAAAATTGGCACGCGGAGGCGCGGAGTGCGCGGAGCAATCTTACCTTCGCACACTCCGCGTCTCCGCGTGAGACAATCGCAAGGCCCCACCCGCCGTCGCGCTCACGCGCGCCGTCGACCTCCCCGCGAGGGGGAGGTAAGTGGGATTACGCTCCCGCAATCACCTTCGCCTCATCCAGCGTCCGCTTCTTCACCAGCGGGTCGATGTGGCGGTGTACGATCTTCCAGTCGTCTTCCTCACGGCGGTAAACCTGCGTCACGCGCTGGCTCCACGCTTGCGGCTGGCTGTCGCCTTCGAACGTCACCGTTTGGTGTTCGAGCAACACGAGCACCAGCAAATCGCCGGAATCATAAGCCTGAAACAGTTCGACCTTCGCTTCGCCCTTCTTGAATATCTTCGCAGCATTCGGCGCGACCTTGCGCCATTCCGCCGAGCCGATCATCGGCGCGGGTCCGCCCGTGGGGCCGAAGATCGTGAAATCGTCTTTCTGGGTGATGAAGGCGTCGAATTGCGACGGGTCGCCGTTCATCAGCGCGTGCGCCGCCTGTTCGGATCGCCGCACGAGAGCGTCAATCGCGGTCTTGTCCATGTTGTGCCCCTTTTATGAAAGGTTGCGGCCCATCGCGAGGAACTTCTCGCGGCGCTGCCGCCGCAAAGCCTCGCCGCCCATGGCCGAAAGCTCGTGCAACGCCCGCTCGATCGTATCGCCGACCGAGGCGATGGCCGTTTCCGGCGCACGATGCGCCCCGCCCATAGGCTCGGCGATAATGCCGTCGATGATTTTGAGTTCCAGAAGATCCTGCGCGGTGATGCGCATCGCGGCGGCGGCATCCTGCGCCTTCTCCGCGCTGCGCCAGAGAATGGACGCGCAACCTTCCGGCGAGATCACCGCATAGATCGAATGTTCCAGCATGTAGACGCGATTGGCCGTGGCAATCGCAATCGCCCCGCCCGACATGCCTTCACCGATGATCGTGGCGATGAACGGCACGCGCAGATTGATGCCGGCCTGCGTCGAGCGCGCAATCGCTTCGGCCTGCCCGCGTTCTTCCGCGCTCACGCCGGGATAAGCCCCCGACGTGTCGGCGAACGAAAGCACCGGCAGCCCGAATCGATCCGCCAGATCGAACAGCCGCTGCGCCTTGCGATAACCTTCCGGCATCGCCATGCCGAAATTGTGTTTTAGGCGCGATTGGGTGTCGTTGCCCTTCTCCTGCCCGATCACCGCCACGGGCCGACCGCGAAACCGCGCCAGCCCCACCATCAACGCGCGGTCCTCGCCGAACAGGCGGTCACCGGCGAGCGGCGTGAAATCGTCCAGCAGCTCGCGCGCATAATCGAGGAAATGCGGCCTGTTCTGGTGCCGCGCCACCAGCGCCTTCTGCCAGGGTGTGAGCTTGGCATAGGTCTGCTTGATCAGCGTATCGACCTTGGACTGAAGCTTGCCGACTTCCTCGTCGATATTGGTCGCGGAGTCCTGGGAAGCGAGCTGCCTCAGGTCCACAATCTTGCCTTCGAGGTCGGCAATGGGTTTTTCGAATTCGAGATAAGCGGGCATCGTCACCGGGGGAAACGCACGAAGGCCACAAAAGAGGGCGGAACTTGGCAATGCTCGCGCCCGGCGTCAAACAAAAGTGGGGTCAGGCGGTCACAAATCCACCCCCTGCCCCGTCTTTATCGCGGAGGTGCTGCCATGAACACCAAATCTGTCCGTATTATCTTGATTCTGCTAGGAATATTTCACGTGGCCAACGGCCTGACCATGCTGGTGGCCCCGGACTACTGGTACATCTCGGTCCCCGGCGTCACCCACACCGGCCCGATCAACCACCATTTCCTGGCCGACATCGGGCTGGCCTTCATCGCCAGCGGTGCAGGGCTGTTGATGGCCCTTCGCACCGGCCCGCGCGCGGCCACCTTTGCGCTGGCGGGTGCGACATGGCCGGCGCTGCACGCCGTCATGCATGTCTGGGAATGGATTTCCCACGGTATCCCCGCCGACCCGCAACAGATCGTGTCGGATGCGGTTGGTGTGATGCTCATCAGTTTCGCCGGTCTTTGGCTCGCATGGCTGTGGGCGCGCCGCGAAGGAGTGGTGTGATGCTCAAACGGTTCTTGTTGCGCAGCGTGCGCGCGCTCGAAAAGAAATATGGCTACGACGCCACCTATCTGCACGAGATGGCCGATGACTCGCTGAGCGCCTTCCTGCGCTTCGGCATCATCCAAACAAGCGGCGGCGGTTTCCGCGCCGATGCGCCGCCAAACGCGTGGTTCGCTGCCGGAATAGCAGGCGCATTGGTGGAAGATTGCGGGCCTTGCGTGCAGATCGCCTCCGACATCGCGATGGACGAAGGCATGGATGGAGACATCATCAAAAAGCTCCTGTCGGGCACGCCGACGGATGGCGATGCGCAACTGGGCTTCGATTATGGCCGCGCGCTTATTCTTGCCGCGCCCAATCTCGACGATCTGCGCGAAACCATTCAAAAGAAATGGGGCAAGAAGGCGTTGCTTGCGCTAACCTTGCGCGCGATGACCGCACGGAACTTCCCCGTCATCAAACGCGCGATGGGCCACGCCAAAACCTGTCAGCGTGTGCGCATCGGCACCGATGACATCGCCGTGAACCAGTCCCTGAAAGCTGCATGACCGAAGCCGCCACCGCCCTGTTCGAAACGCATCGCCCGCATCTGCTGGGCCTTGCCTATCGCATGCTGGGCGAAATGTCGGGCGCGGAAGACATCGTGCAGGAAGCATGGCTGCGCTGGCAGCGCGAAGATCGGCAAAACATCCGCGATCCCCGCGCGTGGCTTTCCGCGGTCACGGTTCGCCTGGCGCTCGATGCATTGCGTTCGGCGCGTGCGCGCCGCGAGAAATATGTTGGCCCCTGGCTGCCGGAGCCGCTGATGCCCGATGACATGCGCGCCCTCGCCGCCGATACACCCGCAGCCCATGCCGAACTTGCTTCGGATTTGTCGCTTGCGTTGCTGCACGTCCTGGAACGCCTGTCGCCGGAAGAGCGCGCGGCCCTGATCCTGCACGATGCGTTCGATTGCGATTACGCCGAAATCGCAGAAATGCTGAACAAGAACGAAGCGGCCTGCCGCAAGCTTGTCAGCCGCGCGCGCGAACGGGTGAAAGCGGATCGTCCGCGCTACACCGTTTCGAAAGAACAGCATCTCGAAATGATCGGCCGTTTCGCGCAGGCGGTGGGCACCGGCGATACCTCGAACATGGCCAAACTCTTCGCCGACGACATCGTGTTCTATTCCGATGGCGGCGGCAAAGCCTCTGCCGCGCTCAATCCGGTGTTCGGCGCGGATCGCGTGACGCGCCTTATTCAAGGTCTCACGCGCAAGATGCACGAACGTTTCCAGCCGCAATTCTATGCGACCGAAATCAACGGCCAACCAAGTCTCGTCATCATGGACGGCAACGAAATCTATTCCTCCATGACCGTCGAAACCGATGGCAACCAGATCACCGGCATCTATGTGCTGCGCAACCCGGAGAAACTCGGCAGAGTCGTTCGCGCGATCTCCACGCCATCAAACGAATCGCCGCGCGCGGATTAACTTTTTGGGCGATTCGGCGCAGTGCAAGTGTCCGCGCTGTTATCGCAAAAACGGCCAATAAACGCCGTTTTTGTTTCCAGCGGTTACACCTGTGAGAATCGAAACTCGTTAAACCGCTGAAAGGACCTGTTGAAATAATCTGGCATAAATCCTGCTTTATTCTAACGCCAGTCCTCCGAAAGGTTGCGTACCATGTTCCGTCAGTTGGCGTTTGCGACTGCAGTTGCCTCCATCGCCCTTGCCGCACCGGCAAGCGCCGCGGTGATCTTCACCGACACGTTTGTCGGCGAAAACGGCGGCGTCTCCCAACTCAACTACGCGGCACTCGCGAATTGGGATGTCACGCAAGGCGCCGTCGATCTGATCGGCAACGGCACCTACGATTTCTATCCCGGCAACAACCTCTATCTGGACATGGATGGCACCAACAACGCCCAGAGCGGCGCCATCACCTCGAAGTTCACGCTGACGAACGGCTTCTACAATCTCAGCTTCGATCTCGGCGGCTCGACGCGCGGCGACACCAACACGGTGGTCGTGGAATTCGACAGCAACCAGATCGGCAGCTTCACGCTCAATTCGAGCGACCCGCTCACGCCGGAAAGCTTCAGCTTCAGCGCGCCCACCAACGGCAAGCTGACCTTCCGCCAGACCAACCCCGGCGACAATTTCGGCCTGATCCTCGACAACATCTCGATCGATGCGGTGGACGGCGGCGGCATCCTCACGCCCGCGCCCGAACCGATGACGCTCTCGCTGTTCGGCACCGGTCTGGCCGCCCTCGGCCTGCGCCGCCGCAAGAAGGCCTGAACGACAGATCATCGAATGCAAAAACGGCGGCTCTCGCGAGCCGCCGTTTTTCTTTGCGTGACGTCCAGCGTTATGCGTTCTGCTTCTCGCGCTCGCGGATCATCTGCATCTGCTTGACGATGACATGCGCCTGACGGATCGAAGCGGCGTCGATCAGCACGCCTTTCATCGCAGCTGCACCCGAACCTGTTTTGTGCGCGTCTTCCATCGCTGCGAGGATCGCTTCTGCGCGTTCCACTTCTTTGGCGGGCGGCGTGTAGATTTCGTTGGCGAGTGCGACTTGGCTCGGATGGATCGCCCATTTGCCTTCGCAGCCCAAAATCGCCGTGCGGTTCGCCTGTACGCGGAAACCATCCGGGTCGCCGTAATCGCCGAACGGTCCGTCGACCGCCATCAAGCCGTGCGCGCGCGCGGCCTGCACCATACGGAACAGCGGGAAGTGCCACAGATCGTTCCAATGACGAACGCGTTCACCCTTCTCATCCTTGTCGGTGAGCATGACGTAGTCGGCATTGCCGCCGCCGATATTGGTGGTGCGCATCCCCTGGCTCGCCGCGTAATCGGCCGCGCCGAAGTGCAAGCTCTCAAGGCGCTTCGAGGAACCGGCGATCTCGTCGATGTTGGTGAGGCCCAGCACGCTTTCGATGATGACTTCGAGGCCGATCTTCTTCTTGCGGCCGACAGCGTTCGACGCCTGCGTGATCAGCATGTCGATGGCATAGAGATCGGCGGCGCAACCCACTTTCGGCACCATGATCGCGTCGAGGCGTTCGCCACCCTTTTCGACCAGCGCAAGAACGTCCTGATAGCAAAGCGAGGTATCGAGCCCGTTGATGCGGCTGGTGACGGTCTTGTTGCCCCAGTTCACCTCGTTCAACGCCTGCACGACATTCTTGCGCGCCTGTTCCTTGTCGGACGGCGCAACGGCATCTTCAAGATCGAGGCACACCACGTCGGCAGCACTTGCCGCGGCCTTTTCGAAAAACTTCGTGTTCGAACCCGGCAGAAACAGTTTGGAACGATAAAGCCGGACCGGCGCCTGGCGCTCGATTGTGGTGAAGCTCACAGAAATCCCCATTACATGATCCAGCGCGGCAAATCGCGCAGCGATTGCGGGCAATTGAGCCCTCTCGGGCGCAAGCGTCAACTGCGGCGGTTTGTTCTTTTCGGCTGCCGGGCCAGCGGATGGGCCTTGGTAACCATGGCTTCCATCCGGTCCCGCGCCACATGGGTGTAGATCTGGGTGGTCGCCACATCGGCGTGACCGAGCAGGGTCTGCACGCTGCGCAAATCCGCGCCCCCTTCCACCAGATGCGTGGCGAAGGCGTGCCGCAGAACGTGCGGCGAAAGTTTCTCGGGGTCGATGTTCGCCTTCAGCGCCAGCGCCTTCAGCATCTGATGACAGCGCCGCCGCGTCAGATGGCCCTCCGCCGAACGCGACGCGAAAAGATAACGCTCCGCAGTTGCCTTGCGCGGTTCGCCCGGCAGGAATTCGGCACGCACATCGAGATAGGCTTTGATCGCCTCGCGCGCCGCCGGATTGAGCGGCACCACGCGTTCCTTATCCCCCTTGCCGCGCACAAAGATCATTTCGCGATTGCGCACAGCCGCGTGGGGCAACGTCACAAGCTCCGACACGCGCAAACCGGACGCGTAGAAAACTTCCAGAATGCAGATCAGCCGCTTGCCTTCCGGTGTTTCGCTGTCTTCGCGCGCCGCCGAAATCAGCGCATCGATCTCCTCGCCCGAAAGCACTTTCGGCAAAGGCCGCTCGCGCCTGGGCGCATCCACCGCATCGGTGGGATCGTCGGTGCGCATTCCTTCGCTGTAAGCGAATTGAAAGAACTGCCGCAAAGCCGAAAGCTTGCGCGCCTGCGAAGACCCCGCCATGCCCGATTTCGAAAGCTGCTGCAGATAAGCCTTCACTTCGTCGCGCGAGGCTTTGGTGAAGTTGCCCTTGATGAAGCCCGCGAAGTCATCGAGATCGCGGCGATAAGCAGCCAGCGTGTTCTGCGAAGCGCCACGCTCCGCGCTCATCATTTCGAGAAACGTCCCGATCGCCGCCGCGGTGTCCCGCGTGGTTTTTTGGGGCGCAACTTTTCGCGGGCGACCGGTGTCCATTCGCCCGCCCGTTGCGCTAACCCGGGAACCGCTCATTGGGGATTGTCTGTTCGACAGTCTGCTGATGCGGCCTGAGGGTGCTCGCATAAAGAACCAACGCCACCCCGCCCAGGAACGCCAGCAGAATAATCGCCAACACGATACGCAAACCCCAACCCATCGGCCTGTCCCAGATGATTCGCCGAATCTTACCTCCCCATTTCGGGGAGGTCGACGGCGTGCGTGAGCGCGACGGCGGGCGGGGCCTTTCCAGCGAGGCTCGCCGGATCCCACCCGGTCGCATGCCGGTGCACGCGCCCGACCTCCCCGAAATGGGGAGGTAAGATGAACCAGTGGCACCGGCCCCCGGTTATGTGTAATCCCACCTCCATGAGCGGTCTGAATCGCACGGTGGCCTTGGTGGGCATGATGGGCGCGGGCAAAAGCTCCGTTGGCAAGCGGCTCGCTGCCCGCCTGAACCTGCCGTTCCGCGACGCCGACACCGAAATCGAAACCGCCGCCGGCTGCACCATCACCGAAATCTTCGAGCGCTATGGCGAACCGGCCTTCCGCGACGGCGAACGCCGCGTGATCGCGCGCCTGCTTTCCGAACCGCCGCAAATCCTGGCGACAGGCGGCGGCGCCTTCATCGATGCGGAAACCCGCGCCGAGATCAAAAAGCGCGCCGTCTCCATCTGGATCAAAGCCCCCGTCGACGTGTTGATCGAACGCGTCGGCCGCCGCGACACGCGCCCGCTTCTCAAAAACGTCGATCCGCGCGAAACCATCACGCGCCTGCTGGCGGAGCGCGAACCGGTCTATGCCGAAGCCGACGTCGCCATAGACAGCGCCGCGGGCCCACATGCCCAGGCGGTCGAACGCATCGTCGAAGTACTGAAAGAACTGGGCCACATCGCATGAGCGCGCGCGTTCCCGTCCAACTCGACAACCGCAGCTACGACATCCACGTCGGCAACGGCCTGCTGTCTCAAGCGGGCAAGCTGATCGCGCCGTTCGCACGCGGGCTGGTTCCGGTGGTGACCGACAGCCACGTCGCCGATCTGCACCTTCAAACGGTGCTCGCCTCGCTCAAGGCCGCCAACCTCGACACCCGGGCCATCGTCCTTGCCCCCGGCGAAGGCACCAAAAGCTTCGCGGGTCTCGAACAGCTCACCACCACGCTGCTGGAACTGGGCATCGAACGCGGCGGGTTGATCGTGGCGCTGGGCGGCGGCGTGATCGGCGACCTCACGGGCTTTGCGGCGGGCGTCCTCAAACGCGGCATCGACTTCGCCCAGATCCCCACCACCTTGCTGGCGCAGGTCGACTCCTCCGTGGGCGGCAAGACCGCCATCAACACCCCGCAAGGCAAGAATCTGGTCGGCCTGTTCTACCAGCCGCGCGTGGTCATCGCGGACACCGATGCACTGTCAACATTGCCCCCGCGCGAGCTGCGTGCCGGTTATGCCGAGGTCGCCAAATACGGCGCGCTGGGCGACGCGGAGTTCTTCGCGTGGCTTGAGAAAAACGGCGTCAAAGTGCTTGAAGGCGATCAATCTTCCCGTATCCACGCCGTGGCCCATTCCTGCAAGATGAAAGCCGACATCGTGGCCCGCGACGAGCGCGAGGCGGGCGACCGCGCCCTGCTCAACCTGGGCCACACCTTCGGCCACGCGCTGGAAGCCGCCACCGGCTTTTCCGACCGCCTGCTGCATGGCGAGGGCGTGGCGGTGGGCATGGCGCTGGCCTTCCGCCTGTCCGTCCGGCTGGGCCTCTGCCCCGCGGGCGACGCCACAAGGCTAGAGGCCCACCTGAGGGCCACCGGCCTGCCATCCTCCATCGCCGAAATCCCGGGCGAGCGGCCCAACCCCGCCGCCCTGATGGAGCACATGGCCCACGACAAGAAGGCCAGCGGCGGCAAGCTGACCTTCATCCTGGCTCGGGGGCTGGGCAAAGCCTTCGTCACCAAGGACGTGCCACCCGACGCCGTCCGGGACATTCTGGCCGCCTGAGCCGCTTCCCGCGTTATAGTTCCGATTCAACTCCCGCCTGAGGACCGCCTTGCCATGAGCACCGCCGCCCTAGCCTTGTGCGCGATCATCCTGTTGCTCGCGATGTCTGCCTTCTTCGCGGGCTCCGAAACCGCGCTGACCGCCGTCTCGCGGGGCAAGATGTTCCAGCTCGAGAAGGAAGGTTCGCGCCGCGCCGCCAGCGTCAACAAACTGATGGGCGAGCGCGAGCGCATGATCGGCGCGCTTCTGCTGGTGAACACCTTCCTCAACATCCTGGCCTCCTCGCTCGCCACCTCCGTGCTGGAAGACAATTTCGGCGACCGCGCCGTTCCCATCGCCACCGCCATCATGACGGTCGCGATCCTGATGTTCGCCGAGGTGCTGCCCAAGACACTCGCCATCGCGCGCACCGACCGCTTCGCGCTGACCGTCGCGCTGCCGGTGAAATGGATGGTCTCCATCACCGCGCCCCTGGTGAACGCGGTTCAATACGTCGTCTGGAAAGTGTTGTGGGTGTTCGGCATCCGCAAGGAAGACGCTTCGCAGATCATGGTCGCCGCGCATGAGGAAATCCGCGGCACCGTCGATCTGCATCACGCCGAAGGCGCAGTGGAACGCGAACATCGCGACATGATCGGCGGCGTGCTGAACTTACGCGAACTTAACGTTTCCGACATCATGACCCATCGCAAGAGCATGGTGACGGTGGACGCCACCTTGCCGTCGCGGGCGCTGTTCGATGCGGTGCTCGAAGCGCGCCACCTGCGCGTGCCGGTGTGGCGCGATCAGGCGGAGAACATCGTCGGCATTTTGAACCTGCGCGACGTGATCAAGGTGTTCTCCGAACGCAGCGGCGCCATCGACGATTTCGATTTCATGAGTCTGGCGGCACCCGCCTGGTTCGTGCCCGAAACCACCGGCCTGGAAGAACAACTCGAATCCTTCCGCGAACGCCGCTCGCATTTCGCGCTGGTGGTCGATGAATATGGCGTGCTGCAGGGCCTGGTCACCTTCGAAGACATCGTCGACGAGATCTTCGGCGAAATCCCCGATCAGGATCAGGCGAAAGAACCATCCGGCATCCGCCCGCAACCCGACGGTTCCTTCAACATCGACGGCTCCATGCCGATCCGCGAAATCAATCGCGCGCTCGATTGGAACCTGCCCGATGAAGAAGCCGCCACCCTCGCAGGACTCGTCATCCACGAAGCCCGCACCATTCCCGAAGCGGGCCAGCGTTTCGCGTTCTACGGCTACCAGTTCGAAGTGCTGCGGCGTCAAAGAAACCAGATCACCGCGATCCGCGCGATGGCGCCGGTGAAAGCTGTCGCGAGTAACGAATGATCCCTTATTAAAAAAAACCGTCATCCTCCGGTCGCGCGTTTTCGCGCGATCCGGGGGACCCATTTTCTTCCTCAAAAGAGAAAATTGGGTCGCCCGCATAAAGCGGGCGATGACGAATTTAGGGGGTGGGGATTATGATTTTACAACTTCGCCCGGTGTCAGCGCCGTGATCGCCAGCGCATGAATCTGCGCCTTCATTTCCTCAGCCAGCGCGCCATAAACCAACCGCTGTCTTGCCACACGCGATTGCCCCGCAAAAGCATTGGAAACGACCCGCACATTGAAATGCGTTTCGCCGCCCGGCCGCGAACCCGAATGGCCGTGATGGCGCGCGCTTTCGTCCGTCACCTCAAGGGCGACCGGCCTCAGCGCCAGCGTCAGTTTTTCGCGAATGGTGTCGGCCATAGCCATGCTTAATCCTCATGGCCGTTTTGCGGGCGAAGTCAAGCAAGACGTTTTCTTGTTTTTTCACCGTTCGGCCCCATACTTTGCGCATGGCTCGTACGCGTAGACTTCTGGGCGACATCCGCATCAAGCCGGAGACCAATGCTCCGGTGCTCCAAAAGATGCGCGCCTGCGCCGTCAAAGGTTGCCTCGGAGAAGGCGCGCACCGCATCCCGATAAGTCGCGAAAACGTGTCGGAACAGATTTACGTCTGTCTTGCCCATGCCCGGGCGCACAACGAATCCTGGGATTTCTTCAAAGGCATGAGCGACAAGGAAATCGAGCGGTTCCAGGTCGACGCTCTCACCGGCCACCGCCCCACCTGGCCGCTCGGCAAGCGTTCTGCGCGCATGCGTCACGGCTCGTTCGAGTTCAACGATTCCTACGGCCATTTCGGCGAAGAATCGCCCACGCCCCGCCCGCCCACGCGAAAGCTGACCGGCGTCCAGTTGCAGGCGCTGGCCACCATGAATCTTGAAGAAACCGCAACCTTGCAGGAGATAAAGGCGCGGTATAAGGAACTTGTGAAGCGGTTTCACCCCGATGCCAACGGCGGCGACAGGGGCGCCGAGGAGCGTCTAAAGCAGGTTATCAAAGCCTATGGCGTCTTAAGACGGCAGGGCTAACCTAGGGCGCAATTTGCAGGCGCCCCAGCCTTTCAAGGCGGACGGTTACGCCGTCGCGTAACAGATCATCCGGAATTATGAAAAATGACGAGTGAAACACAGGGCGCCCTCGACCCTTCGCTGAAGCCCGATATCGAGATCGACGTGCGAAAAGTCTTCGGCTTCGACGCGAAGATGAAAGTGCCGGCGTTTTCGAAGAAGACCGAATACGTTCCCGATTTCGACGATGCCTATCGCTTCGACCGCGAAACCACGCTCGCCATTCTCGCAGGGTTTGCGTTCAACCGCCGTGTGATGATCCAGGGCTATCACGGAACGGGCAAATCGACGCATATCGAACAGGTTGCCGCGCGCCTCAACTGGCCGTCGATCCGCATCAACCTGGATTCGCACATCAGCCGTATCGATCTCGTCGGCAAGGATGCGATCGTGCTGAAGGAAGGCAAACAGATCACCGAGTTCCGCGAAGGTCTGTTGCCGTGGACGCTTCAGCATCCCGTCGCGCTGACGTTCGACGAGTATGACGCGGGCCGCCCCGACGTGATGTTCGTCATCCAGCGCATTCTCGAAGTGCAGGGCAAACTCACCCTGCTCGATCAGAACCGCGTGATCCGCCCGCATCCGGCGTTCCGCCTGTTCTCGACCACCAACACCATCGGTCTGGGCGACACCACCGGCCTCTATCACGGCACACAGCAGATCAATCAGGGCCAGATGGACCGCTGGAGCATCGTGGCGACGCTCAACTATCTCAGCCACGACGCAGAAACCAACATCGTGCTCGCCAAGGTTCCTTCCTATTCGGCAACGCCCGAGAAGAAGAAACAGATCGACGCCATGGTCCGCGTCGCCGACATGACGCGTAACGCGTTCATCAACGGCGACCTCTCCACCGTCATGAGCCCGCGCACGGTCATCACCTGGGCCGAGAACGCCGAAATCTTCAACGACATCGGCTTCGCTTTCCGCCTGACCTTCCTGAACAAGTGCGACGAACTCGAACGCGCCAGCGTGGCCGAGTTCTATCAGCGCTGCTTCGGCGAAGACCTGCCCGAAAGCGCGGCCAAAGTTCTGGTGGCATGAAGAACGAGTCTCCGGCTGAACCGTTCAAGCGCGCTGTCGGCACAGCCGTTCGCGCGCTTGCGGGCGAGCCCGAACTCGAAATCAATTTCACCGCCGAACCGCCGTCGCTGAAAGGCCCCAAGGCGCGCCTGCCGCTGCCCTCGCGCAACCTGCCGCCACATGAAGTGGCCGTGGTGCGCGGCGCGGGCGATGCCTATGCGCTGCGCCGTGCCTATCACGAAGACAAGATCCACGATCAATACCGCCCGCAATCGCCGGACGCCGCCGCGATCTTCGAAGCCGCCGAACAGGCGCGCGTCGAAGCCATCGGTTCGCTGGCGATGATGGGCGTGGCGCAGAACCTCGCTGCCGGTGTCGAAGCGCGTGTGAACCAGCGCGGTCTAGCCAAAGTCCGCACCCGCGCCGACGCGCCGCTTGCCGATGTGATCGGCCTTTTGGTGCGCGAAAAACTTACCGGCGAAGCACCGCCCGAAAACGCCAAGACCGCCGTCGATCTGTGGCGGCCGTTCGTCGAGGAACGCGCGGCGAAAGATATCGCCAAGCTGGGCGATGTGCTGCGCGATCAGAAAGCGTTCGCCAAACTCACCCGCACGATCCTCAAGGATCTGAATTTCAGCGAGGAGAACGCGGCCGACGCCGAAGAAAATTCGGATGATTCCGGCGAAGGCGAACCCGAAAGCCAGGAAGGCGGCGAATCCGAGCAGACCAGCGAACAGGCCGAAGCCGAACTCTCCGATGCCGAAGGCGAAGAAGGCGACGAGACCACCACCGAAATGCGCACCGAACAGTCGGAAGACATGTCCGATGCGCAGGAGCCCGAAGAAGGCACGCGCCCCTGGCGCCCCGAACTGCCGTTCTCCGATCAGGAACAATGGGGCTATCAAAGCTTCACCGCGCAATTCGACGAGATCATCGAAGCGCCCGATCTGTGCGATGCCGAAGAACTTACGCGCCTGCGCAACTTCCTCGACCAGCAGCTTCAGGCGATGCAGGGGGTGGTCTCGCGGCTCGCCAACAAGCTGCAGCGCCTGCTCATGGCGCAGCAGAACCGTTCGTGGGATTTCGACCTCGAAGAAGGTTTGCTCGATACGTCGCGCCTGCCCCGCATCATCATCGACCCGATGTATCCGTTGTCGTTCAAGCAAGAAAAGGACATGACCTTCCGCGACACGGTGGTCACGCTGCTGCTCGACAATTCCGGTTCGATGCGCGGGCGGCCCATCATGGTGGCGGCGATGTGCGCCGATATCCTTGCCCGCACGCTCGAACGCTGCGCGGTGAAAACCGAAATCCTGGGCTTCACCACGCGCGCGTGGAAAGGCGGCCAGTCCCGCGAGAAATGGATCGCCGAAGGCAAGCCCGCCCATCCCGGACGCCTCAACGATCTGCGCCACATCGTCTACAAAGCCGCCGACGAGCCGTGGCGGCGCGCGCGCAAGAACCTCGGCCTGATGATGCGCGAAGGCCTGCTCAAGGAAAACATCGACGGCGAAGCGTTGATGTGGGCGCACAACCGCGTCGCCAACCGCCCCGAACAACGCAAGATCCTGATGGTGATCTCCGACGGCGCGCCGGTCGACGATTCAACGTTGTCGGTGAACGCAGGCAATTACCTCGAACGCCATCTGCGCCACGTGATCGACGACATCGAAGCCAAATCCGACGTCGAACTCACCGCCATCGGCATCGGCCACGACGTCACGCGCTATTACCGCCGCGCCGTCACCATCGTCGACGCCGAACAACTGGGCGGCGCGATGACGGAACAGTTGATCTCGCTGTTCGCAGAAGAAAAAGCGATCGCCAGCCACGGCAAAGGCCACCGCGCCGGCCCGATGCGGAAATTGCGGCGCAAGGCGGCGTAGCTCTCAACCCTCCCCTTGAGGGAGGGTCGATAAAATTCGAAGCGCAGCGAAGAATTCTTCGGGGAGGGGTCCAAGCTCGTGCAGTTTTGACCCCTCCCCGAAATTTGCTCGCGCAAATTTCGACCCTCCCTCAAGGGGAGGGTTTGATGAACGGATCAAAGCACTCGAATTTAAGCGGCTTGTTTCTCAGCCAGCTTCTTGGCGACCAGGCGCTTCAGGCGCAGGGCCTTTACGCTCAGCTTCTTCTCGTCCGCCTTCATCAGGAAGACGTCGAGGCCGCCGTTGCGGTCGATGGTGCGCAGCGCGTTCATGGAGATGCGCAGCTTGTAGCTCGCGCCCAGAGAATCGCTCGCCAGCGAAATCGTCTGCAGATTCGGGCGGTACGTCCGCTTGGTCTTGTTGTTGGCATGGCTGACATTGTTGCCAACCAGGATGCCTTTTCCGGTCAATTCACAGCGGCGTGACATGGGCTTAGCTCGTCAAAAAGAGGCGCCCTCATAAGGGCATGGCTGCGCCCGGTCAAGCCGGGCCGGTTCCGGTGGCGCCGGAAAGTGCGGGCCAGGCCACAAACCCCAGAAGAAGCATGGTTATTTCCTTCCCCTCTTCGCCCAACGGCCCCACAAACGTTTCGGACTGGAGCCAGTCCTTGCCTGGCAAAGTGAGGCGCCCGGTGACGCTCAGCGGCCCCCGCGTGCGGCGCGCTTCCTCGCAAACCCGGCGCCAGCGGACCTCGTTTTCCGGCGGCAGGAAGTCGGAGAAGGATTTGCCGGTGATCGGCCCGAACACCTCTTCGCAGCGCGTGCCCGCAAGCCTGACCACATAGTCCACGCCAAGCGCGGTCGGCCGGGCTTCGATCAAGCCGATATTCGCCATGAACTCTTTCATGCTTTTGGGCGTGATGTCCGCGCGCGTCGGCATAAGGCGAGAGCCACGGACGGCGCGCCAATAGTCATAGGCTTTGATCGTCAGCGGTTGCGTCAGCACGACTTCGGAGTCGATGCGCAACGCAGCAAGTTGATCGGCCGGACTCCGCGTCCGGTCGCAGCGAGTAGTCATTGTCGTACCAATCGTGAAGTGAATGTTCGCGTCCACTACGGCCAAAGCCGCCGGCGCGAAGTCACGCGCCATCAGTGACGGGCGCGCTGTTAGTGTGTCGTGTTGTCCGCGTCAACCTTCAGAATGCGGCGAAAAAGCGTCCGCGCCGCTGCGTAAGGCAGCGATTTTCCGCTGATAACTGACACTTCAAGTTTGTTAACGTCTTGCCTAAGTGCATGATGCGCGAGCAGTTCTTCGTTCAGAATCGTCTGCATTTCGCTCCAGAACCAACGCCTTGATTGGTCCGCGCGCAGCCGCTCGATGCGACCGTCTTTCGCAAGGCTATTATGAAAAAGCCGCATGGCTTGCCACGATTCAGCGATTCCTTCGCCTTCTAAGGAAGACACGGCGAGCACCTTTGCAGGCATTCCTTCGTGCTTCGGACGGATCAGATGCAACGCCATCCGGTAATCGGCCACCGCGCGATTCGCCGCCGGAATCAAATCGCCATCCGCCTTGGTGACGACAAGGATGTCCGCCAATTCCATCACGCCGCGCTTGATGCCTTGCAGATCGTCACCGCCGCCGGGGCTTTGCAACAACACGAACAGATCGGTCATGTCTGCAACGGCTGTTTCAGATTGGCCAACGCCAACCGTTTCCACGATCACCACATCGAAACCGGCCGCTTCCGCAAGCAGCATCGTCTCGCGTGTGCGCCGCGCCACGCCGCCAAGCGTGGTGCCCGCGGGCGATGGGCGAATGAATGCATTCGGATCGCGCGATAACTTTTCCATGCGCGTCTTATCGCCAAGGATCGAACCGCCGGATCGCCGCGAAGACGGATCGATGGCCAGCACCGCCACCTTCATCCCCTGCCCCGTCAGATAGGTGCCGAACGCTTCGATGAAGGTGGATTTGCCCGCACCCGGCGCGCCCGAAATGCCCAGCCGCAGGCTCCCCCCTGATCGCGGCAACAATGCCGTCAGAACCTGTTCAGCTTTGGCCTGATCCGCAGGCTTGGTGGATTCGATCAGCGTGATGGCGCGCGCGAGCGCGCGGCGGTCGCCGGAAGCAACCGCATTGGCCAGTTGGTCGATTTCGCCCAGTTTCGTCATGGTGCCCGACGCGTCATAATCGGGCCATGATGGCAAAGCAATTTCGTTTGGCCCCAACACCCCTCGGAGTTTCCGCGAATGGCCCTGGCCCGCGCAGCATTGGCACTGTTCCTGATCGGCCTGCCCGCCACCGCCTTTGCCGCGGGCGGTGAAGGCGGGGATGAAGACACCGCCCCCTCCTCCCGCCTTGCCATCGTGATGAATCTCTATGCGGGCGGCCTCGGGCTGGGCAAAGTCGATCTCGATGCCACCATCCGCGGCAACCAGTATCACGCGGTTTCGAATCTGGAGACGTCGGGCATCGTCAACGCCTTCTGGCAGGCGCGCATCCAGGCGACATCGACCGGCAAGATCGTCGGCAACAAGCTGCAACCCGCGCTCTACGATTCCTACACGACCAAGAAAGACAGCAAGCAGCAGGTCTCGCTGACCTACGAACCGGATGGCGCCATCCGCATCTACGCCGTTCCCACCTACACGCTCAACAACCACCCGATCACGCCGGAACAGCAGAGAGACACCTACGATCCCGTCAGCGCGATTCTCTACGTCGCCTCCGGCATCGGCGGCGATGCGAAGAACCCATGCGATATCGTGGCCCCGGTGTTCGATGGCCGCCGCCGCTACAACATCGAAATAAAAAAGGAAAAAGACACGACGGTCGACATGGACAACGGCCTCTACAAAGGCCCGGCCGTCCAATGCACCGCGCGCTACAACCAGATCGCGGGCTTCAGCCAGAAGGTGCTCGACACCAACGCGACCTTCCCCGTGCTGCACGCCTGGATCGCAACCTTCCCTTCCGCCAGCGGCCACCCGTTCGTGGTTCCCTTGCGCGTCTGGACCAACACCCCCTACGGCGTGATCGCTGCCGTCACCTCCTCGCTGAAAATCGACGGTGTCGACAAGAAGACGGGCGGCTAGAAAAACACGCGAACCCTCGCTACCCTTCAATCTCCGGTTGGATCGAGGGGGCTTCATTGGGGGGCTTTGTGCGCGTCTGGAGCAGGTGCCTGCTCCTCAGTTTGTCATTTTGTGGTCTCGCCGAAACACAAGCCGTAGCGCTTCCGCCGGTTGAAGCGTTCGGCGCCATTCCCGAAATCTCCGCACCAAAATTGTCGCCGGATGGCGCGCACTTCGCGGCCATTCAATCTTTTAACGGCATGCCTGCGCTCGTGATTTATGCGGTTGGTCCATCCGCTGGCCGCCCCGTTATTTTTCCCTCTTCCGCTGAAAAGATCATTGACGACTTCAGCTGGGCCCGAAGCGATCGATTGATCGTGGTGGTGAAAATGAACATGAAAGCGGGAGGCGATGATCGGATTCGCAGTTGGGTCCGTGCGCTTTCGGTGTCGGCGGACGGCAAGGACGTCGCAATGCTGCTGAAAGGCAGCGTCACACTGAACAACAACGTCTATGCAGCGGACATCGTCGATTTCGATCTGGACGATCCGGATCACATATTCGGCACGCTTTTCGTGCCGACGATTTCAGGAATTTCCCTGAGGCCACCCTCTGCGGAAGATGACGACACGGATTTTCGCCTGGATGTGCTCAAGATCGATCTGCACAGCGGCGAAGGCCATTATTTTATGGCGGGAAATTACCAGACGCGCCAATGGTACATGGACGGGCATGGAAACGTCGTTGCCCGGCTCGACCGCTCGACCCATCCGCTAACCGATCACGTGAAAATTCTTGAAGACGGCTCATGGAAGGAAACGCGCACTTTCGATGCCTCGGGCGACAACGGTGCAGCCATCGTGGGCTTGTCGGATGACAGCAAAGCGCTTGTCCGCCTGGATCGCGATGACAACGCTTTCGCTGTGCTCGTGCGCGATGAGTTGGCGAGCAGCGCGGAATCACAAATGTTCGGCCAACCCGGTTACGATGTGGACCGCGCGCTGACCGATGAATGGACAGGCCATGTCGTCGGCGCTGTATACTCAGATGACAAACCGGAATTCCGTTACTTCGATCCGGAGCGTACGGCCCTGCAACGCGGGCTTGAACATGTTTTTCCCGGCCTTACCGTACATGCCGTCTCGATGAGTCAGGACAAATCCCGCGTCATCGTGGAAGTTCAAGGGCCGAGGAACCCGCTGACCTATTACTTCCTCGACCGCAAAACGCACCAGGCAAGCATCATTCTGACCGCCTATGCGCATCTGACTGAGGCGGATCTTGGCGAAATGAAGCCCTATCCCTACGCAGCGCGTGACGGGCTGCAGATACCGGCCTACCTCACATTGCCGCCGGGCAAAGAGCCCAAAAATCTTCCTGTTGTGATCATGCCCCATGGCGGGCCAGATGCGCGCGACGAACTTGGCTTCGATTGGTGGGCGCAGTTTCTTGCCAATCGCGGCTATGCGGTGCTGCAGCCCAACTATCGCGGCTCAAGCGGATATGGCTACAAATTCACCCAGGCGGGCCTGCATGAGTGGGGCCTGAAGATGCAGGACGATATCAGCGATGGCGCGAAAAAGCTGATTGCCGATGGTATTGCCGACCCCAAACGCATCTGCATCGTCGGCGCAAGCTATGGCGGTTATGCGGCACTCGCCGGCGCCACCTTGACGCCAGACCTATATGCCTGCGCGATGAGTTTCGCAGGCGTGTCCGACTTGCTGGCGATGCTGTCTACAGCAAAGAACGATCATCCCTACGCCCCCGACATTCTTTCGTTCTGGCAATCGCGCATCGGATCGCGGGACGACCAGGGCGATCAACTGCGCGCCACCTCGCCCGCGCGTCACGCCGACCAGGTGAGATGCCCGATCCTGCTGATGCACGGCGAAGGCGATACCACCGTGCGCATTTCCCAGAGCGAAAAGATGTATGACGCGCTGAAAGACGCGGGCAAAGATGTGCAGTTCATCCGCGTCCCCGGCGAAGACCACTATCTGAATTTTTCCGAAACCCGCATCCGCATGCTGACCGAACTGGAAGCCTTCCTGAAAAAGAACATCGGCAACTAGACGCCGCGCGCCGCGCGTTCTAAATTGTTCGCACAGGGGCTGAGGAAACATCCAAGGCAAACATTCTTGCGTAAAATTGCTATTGTTGTTGCGGTTTTGATCGCAACTCCGGCCACTGCCAATCCAGCGGGCAATCCACCGGTAGAAGCTTTCGGTTCCCTGCCGAACCTGACCCAAGCCAAGATCGCGCCCGACGGCCAGCATTTTGCCGCCGTGCAGGCGCTCGACGGCAAACCCGCCGCGGTGATTTACAAAGTGGGCGCGCCGCCCGGCACCAAGCCGGTCATCGTTCCGTCCGGCGAATCCACCGTGGATACCATCGACTGGGGCAAGAACGACCGCCTCGTCGTGCGGATGAAAACCAACGAGCGCGTCTATGGCGACAACCGCATCCGCACCTGGGAACGCTCCATCGCCGTGAAGGCCGATGGCACCGATCTGGTGGTGCTGCTGAAGAATTTTCCCAGCCTGCGCAACAACACCGATGACGTTTATATCGTCGACAAGGATCTGGACGATCCCACCTCCATCCTGATGCCGCTGTTCCTGAAGAACATCGTCTTCAAAAGCTATTACGAATATTACGACCCTTACGAAAACTTTCGCATGGACCTCTTGAAGGTCAATCTGGAAACCGGCGAAGGCCACATCTATTCGTCGGGCGATTACAAGACGGCGGATTGGATCACCGATGGCCACGGCAATCTCGTCGCGCGCCTCGAACTCAGTCTGCGTCCGTTGCGCCACGAACTCTTGATCTATGACAACGGCAACTGGAAACCTTCCGGCCAATACGATGCCGAAGCCGATAACGGCGCGGGCGCCGTGGGCCTCACCGAAGACGGCAAGGCGATTGCGCTTCTGCGTCACGACAATCGCGACACCACCGCGCTGATCCGCCACGACATCGCCACCGGCGACGAAAGCCAGATCCTGTTCGCCGATCCCAAATACGACGTGATGCAGCCGATCAAAGACGAATGGACCGGCCGCGTGATCGGCGCGATGTATGCCGCCGATCAATACGAATACCGCTATTTCAGCGACGAAAACCGCGCCATCCAGGCAGGCCTCGAAAAATCCTTCCCGGGCCTCTCCGTTCACGCCACCTCGATGGACAAGGCGAAGGATCGCGTGATCGTCGCGGTGCAAAGCCCGCGCCTGCCGCCGACCTATTATTTCCTCGACCGCACAACGCACAACGCCACCAAGATCGCATCGGCCTATCCGCAATTGACCGAAGCCGATCTCGGCGAGATGAAGCCCTATCCTTACAAAGCGCGCGACGGCCTCGAAATCCCCGCCTATCTCACCTTGCCGCCGAACAAGACGGCAAAGAATCTCCCCACCGTCATCATGCCCCATGGCGGGCCGGATGCGCGCGACGTGGTGGGTTTCGATTGGTGGGCGCAATTCCTCGCCAATCGCGGTTACGCGGTGCTGCAGCCGAACTATCGCGGCTCGAAAGGTTATGGCCGCAAATTCACTGAAGCAGGCCTGCACCAATGGGGCCGCGCGATGCAGGACGATATCACCGACGGCGTGAAGCAACTGATCGCCGATGGCATCGCCGATCCCAAACGCATCTGCATCGTCGGCGCAAGCTACGGCGGTTACGCGGCGCTGGCCGGCGCCACCTTCACCCCCGATCTCTATGCCTGCGCCATGAGTTTTGCCGGCGTCTCCGACCTCAACGATTTCCTCTTCACCCAGCGCAGCGACACGGGGCAGGATTCGCAAAGCACCTCGTTCTGGCAATCGCGCATCGGCAGCGACTGGAACGATTCCGACAAGCTGAAAGAAACCTCGCCCGCGCTACACGCCGCCAACGTGAAGTGCCCGATCCTCTTGATGCACGGCGAAGGCGACACCACCGTGCGCATCAAGCAAAGCCAAACCGAATACGACGCGCTGCAGGAAGCCCACAAGAACGTCCAGTTCATCCGCATCGAAGGCGAGGACCACTATCTGAACTTCGCCGCCACACGCATCCAGATGCTGAAAGAGCTGGAAGCGTTTTTGAAGAAGAATATCGGAACGTAGCTTTGCCGCTCCCTCTCAGGGGGAGAGGGCTGGGGTGAGGGGGTTGTGTCTAACGTGGGCGTTTATGCCTTCGGCAATTGCGATTACTGAAGCATCGCCCCCTCACCCCGACCCTCTCCCCCGCTGGGGGAGAGGGAGAAGTCATAAGTGGATCGCACGCGGAGCGTTCAATCACTCCGCGCATCTCCGCGCCTCCGCGTGAAATCGCTTACGGCTTGAACTTCTTCGGAATCGCGTTCACCTCTTCCGGGGTCAATTCCGTCATCGTCTTCACGATGCAAGCTTCCCCTGGACTGCCCGGGGAACGCGCCACCTTCAAATCCCAATCGAGGTTCGAACAGACCGTGCTCGTGCCGCGCCACTGCGTGATGAGATGCGGATTGATGCCGGTCAGCGCCGAGCACGTTCCGGCCATGTCCAGCCGGTAATACCGCTTGCCCTTGGTGCTGATGTACATCGTCTTGTTGTCGGGCGCTTTCCAGTTGTCGAATTCGGTGATGAAGAAGCAGGCATTCTTTTTGGGCGCCGCCGCCGGTTGAGCAAGCGCAACGCCGACACCGCCGACAATGAAAGCGGTAGCTAAAGCATAAGACGCGAAAGTACGCATCGTGGTCTCCTAGAACGTTACCCTTCCTGGGAACAGTCTAGAACAGAACACGGTTGCAATCACGCGGCGGCTTTTTCTTTTCGCGCCCGGATCAGCTTCAAAACTTTGCGAGCGGCATCGGGAATATTCGTTCCCGGCCCGAAGATCGCCGCCACCCCCGCCTTTTCAAGGAAGGCATAATCTTGCGCGGGGATCACGCCGCCGCAAACGACAAGAATGTCATCAGCCTTCTGCTTGTGCAGCGCCTCGATCAGCAACGGCACCAAAGTCTTGTGTCCCGCCGCCTGGCTGGAGATGCCGACAACATGAACGTCGGCCTCGATGGCATCTTTCGCCACTTCTTCCGGCGTTTGGAACAGCGGCCCGATATCCACGTCGAAGCCCAGATCGGCGAACGCGGTGGCGATGATCTTCGCGCCGCGGTCATGCCCATCCTGCCCCATCTTGGCGACGAGCATGCGCGGACGGCGGCCTTCGTCCTTCGCGAACTGTTCGACTTCGCCGATGATGGCGGCAAATTCATTATCGCCTTCGTAAGCCCCGCCATAGACGCCGGAAATGGAGCGGATCTCGGCGCGGTGACGCCCGAACACCTTTTCCATCGCATCGGAAATCTCGCCCACGCTCGCGCGCGCCCGCGCCGCGTCCACCGCCAGCGCCAGAAGATTGCCGTTCGCCTTTGCGCCTTCCGTCAGCGCCTCAAGGGCGGCCTTCACCTTTACGGGATCGCGCGTGGCTTTCATCTTGTTCAGCCGCGCGATCTGCTGTTCGCGCACCGCCACGTTGTCGACATCCAGCACGTCGATCGGCGCTTCGTTGGCGAGCTGGAACTTGTTGACGCCGACGATCACATCCTCGCCCTTATCCACCCGCGCCTGTCTGCGCGCGGCGGCTTCTTCGATGCGAAGCTTCGGGATACCGGCCTCGACCGCCTTGGTCATGCCGCCCATCTTTTCCACTTCGTCGATGATCTCTTGTGCGGCATGCGCCAGCGAATGCGTCAGCGCCTCGACGTAGTAAGAACCGCCCAGCGGATCGACCACCTTGGTCACATGGCTTTCGTTTTGAAGGATAAGCTGCGTGTTGCGCGCGATACGGGCCGAAAACTCCGTCGGCAGCGCAATCGCCTCGTCCAGCGAATTGGTATGCAGCGATTGCGTGCCGCCCAGAACCGCCGCCAAGGCTTCGATGGTGGTGCGCACCACGTTGTTGTACGGATCTTGTTCGGTCAGCGACACGCCGCTCGTCTGGCAGTGCGTGCGCAGCATCAGGCTTTCGGGGTTCTTCGCGCCGAACTTTTCCATGATCTGCGACCACAGCAAACGCGCCGCGCGCAGCTTGGCCACTTCCATGAAGAAGTTCATGCCGATGCCGAAGAAGAACGAAAGCCGCGGCGCGAACGCATCGACTTCCAGCCCCTTGCTCATCGCGGCGCGCGCATATTCCATGCCGTCGGCCAAGGTGAACGCCAGTTCCTGCACCGCGGTCGAACCGGCTTCGTGCATGTGATAGCCGCTGATCGAGATCGAATTGAACTTCGGCATCTTCGTGGCCGTGTATTCGATGATGTCGGCCACGATGCGCATCGAAGGCGTGGGCGGATAGATATAGGTGTTGCGCACCATGAACTCTTTCAGAATGTCGTTCTGAATGGTGCCGGAAAGTTTTTCGGTGGGAACGCCCTGCTCCTCGCCCGCCACGATGAAGTTGGCGAGGATCGGTATCACCGCGCCGTTCATCGTCATCGACACGCTCATCTTGTCGAGCGGTATGCCGTCGAACAGGATCTTCATGTCCTCGACGGAATCGATGGCCACACCGGCCTTGCCCACGTCGCCCGCAACGCGCGGATGATCGCTGTCGTAACCCCTATGCGTCGCCAGATCGAACGCCACCGAAAGGCCCATCTGCCCGGCGGCCAAATTCTTGCGATAAAAGGCGTTGGATTCTTCGGCGGTGGAAAAGCCCGCGTACTGGCGAATGGTCCACGGCCTGCCCGCATACATCGTCGAGCGCACGCCACGCATGAACGGCATCTGCCCCGGCAGCGTATCGGCGGCTTCGAGCCCTTCCAGATCGGCGGCGGTATAAAGCGGCTTGATGGCGATGCCTTCGGGCGAGGCCCAGGTCAGGCTGTCCAGCGGGCGGTCGCGCAGCTCCTTCTGGGCCGCCTTCGCCCAGCTCTCCACATCCTTCGCCCCGTGCTTCCAAGACTCGCCGCTCATCCTGCCCTCGCTATTTTCCCCATCACTATTGCACCTGCGAAACCCGAGGCAAGTGGTGGGAACATAAGCTCCAAATTGGTCCGCCCACGGAAAATCCGCTCCCGGACGATCCACAAGCCACCACTGATTCGGAGCGCCCCCAGATTTGGTATCCCTACCCAATTGACAAACGACCAATAGTGTGAGAACAAAGGATGATATCGATTCGGTTAGTGATTCGGACGTGATTCGTACCGGTCACGTTCCGCTGGCTGCAGACCTATCCACAGCCAAAAAATCCGAATACCGTATTTGCAAACAAAGGCTTTTCCGCGCGCTTGCGCCGATGCGGCGAACTCCCCATCTTGAGCCCCAACATGGCACCAGCGCGCGAACGGCCGGGCCGGCCGGATCGGATCGGGCGAGTCACCGCGGTCCTCGGCCCCACCAACACCGGCAAAACCCATTTTGCCATCGAGCGCATGCTGGCGCATCGCTCGGGCATGATCGGCCTGCCGCTGCGCCTCTTGGCGCGCGAGGTCTATGACAAGGTCGTGCGCCTGAAAGGTGCTGCTGCCGCCGCGCTGATCACCGGCGAAGAGAAAATCGTTCCGCCCAACGCGCGCTATTTCGTCTGCACGGTCGAAGCGATGCCGCTCGACATCAAGATCGCGTGCCTGGTGGTCGACGAGATCCAGCTCTGCGCCGATCCCGAACGCGGTCACGTCTTCACCGAGCGCCTGCTGTTCGCGCGCGGCGACGAAGAAACGATGTTCCTGGGCGCGGACACGATGCGCGGCCTGATTCAGCGTTTCATCCCGAACGCCTGGTTCGTTTCCCGCGCAAGGTTCTCAGACCTCGCCTACACCGGCGCCAAAAAACTCACCCGCCTGCCCCGCCGCTCGGCGGTCGTCGCGTTCTCGACCGAAGATGTTTATGGCATCGCCGAACTGATCCGCCGTCAGCGCGGCGGTGCTGCCGTCGTGCTCGGCGCACTCAGCCCGCGCACGCGCAACGCCCAAGTCGCGCTCTATCAATCCGGCGAAGTCGATTTCCTCGTCGCAACCGATGCCATCGGCATGGGCCTGAACATGGATGTCGATCACGTCGCCTTCGCCGCGCGCGACAAGTTCGATGGCTTCGTCATGCGCCCGCTCACGCCCAACGAGATCGGCCAGATCGCGGGCCGCGCCGGGCGCCACATGAACGACGGCACCTTCGGCGTCACCGCCGAAGCCGATCCGTTCGATGAAGACATCGTGAACCGCGTCGAAGCGCATCGCTACGATCCGGTGCGCGTGCTGCAATGGCGCAACGGCAATTTGAATTTCACCTCGCTCGACGGCCTGCTCGAAAGCCTGGATGCGCCCGCGCCGGTCCGCGGACTGGTGAAAGGCCGCCCCGCCACAGACTTCCTCTCGCTGCGCGCGCTCGCAGCCCACGATGCGATCCGCGAGCGCGCCACCTCGCCTGCCGCCGTGCGCCGCTTGTGGGATGTCTGCCAGCTTCCCGACTTCCGCAAACTCAGCATCGACGAACACATCCGTCTGGTCGAAACCATCTACAACCATCTGATGAGCGATCACGGCGCGCTCCCCGAAGATTGGCTCGACCGCCAGATCGAACGCGTCGATATCACCGAAGGCGATGTCGCAACGCTTTCCGGCCGTCTCGCGCAAATCCGCACCTGGACCTACGCCGCCAACCGTCCCGAATGGACCGAACACCAAAGCCATTGGCAGGAACGCACCCGCGCCGTCGAAGACCGCCTGTCCGACGCATTGCACGAACGCCTGACGCAACGTTTCATCGACCGCCGCACCTCGGTGCTGATGAAACGCCTGCGCGAAGACGATCTCGACGATCTCCAACTCGATGACTCCGGCGCCGTCATCATCGGCGGCGAAACGGTGGGCAAACTCGAAGGCTTCCGTTTCGAACCCGATCCCCGCGCCGAGGGCATTCATGGCCGCACCTTACGCGCCGCCGCGTTGCGCGGCCTCGAAGGCGAATTCTTCGCCCGCGCAAACCGCCTCGCCCGCGCCGAAGATTCCGAAATCACGCTCAGCGAACACGGCCGGTTGTGGTGGGATGGCGCCATCGTTGCGCGCCTCGTTGCTGGCCCCACACCGCTGGACCCCATCGTGCAACTGCTCGCCGACCAACAACTCAAAAGCGAACAGCGCGCCGAAATCCAATCGCGCCTCGACAAATGGCTGAAGGAAAAAATCGCCACGCGTCTCGAACCACTGATCGCGCTGCGCAACGGTACCGAAGCAAAAGCCGGAAGTCCCAACGCCATCCCCGCCAACGCACGCGGCATCGCGTGGCAGATTTGCGAAAACCTCGGCACCTTGCCGCAAGCCCGCACCCAGATGGGCGATCTGCGCCCGCTCATTCGCGGCCTTCGCCCGTTCGGCGTCTGGCTTGGCCGCCGCAACGTCTACATGCCCGCGCTGCTCAAACCGGAAGCGGCGCGCCTGCTCTATCTGTTGCGCGGCGTCGCCCAGCGCATCGAACAATTCCCGCCCGCGCCGCTCGCCGGCATCACGTCGTTCACAATGGATGACGGCATGAATGCCGATCTTCTCCACACCGCAGGCTTCCGCGCCTTCGGCGGACGCGCCATCCGTCTCGACATCCTCGAACGTCTCGAAGAAGAACTCGAAAAAGGCGCCACCGCCGGCACACCCGCCGAAGAGATCCTCACCAAACTCGTCTCGCTGCTCGGCTGCGACCGCGAAACCATGGACCGCGTGCTCGCGGCGCTCGGCTGGCGAAAGGTCACCGTCGAAGGCGAAACACCCGTCACGGTCCTGCGCCGCCACGTGCCGCCGTCACGCAAAGCCCAACGCCCGCGTCCCCACAAGCCCACCCCGCCCCGCACGGACTCTCCCTTCGCCGAACTGGCAGCACTCGTCCGCAAATGAGCGTGCGGATCGACAAGTGGCTGTGGCACGCCCGGTTCTTCAAAACCCGCGCGCTGGCCCAATCCGCCGCCGCCTCCGGCCGCATCCGCCTCAACGGCTTGCGGGTCGAGAAAGCCCATCACATCGTCAAACCGGGCGATGTCCTCACCGTCGCCAGAGGCCGGGAGGTGCTGGTGGTCCGGGTCTGTGGCGAGGCGCTTCGCCGTGGCCCCGCGCCGGAAGCACAGGCGCTCTACGAAATCGTGGACGAAACGCCGCTTGATCGAGGGGCCGACGCGCCTTAAGTGAGGCCCGTCTTTTGGAGCCGAAGCATGACCTACGTCGTCACCGAAGCCTGCATAAAGTGCAAGTTCATGGATTGCGTCGAGGTCTGCCCCGTCGATTGCTTCTACGAAGGCGAGAACATGCTCGTCATCCACCCCGATGAATGCATCGATTGCGGGGTCTGCGAGCCGGAATGCCCGCCGGAAGCCATCAAACCTGACACAGAGTCAGGAATGGAGAAGTGGCTCCAGGTGAACGCCGAATACGCCAAGACCTGGCCCAACATCAGCCAGAAGGGCGAAGCTCCCGCAGATGCGAAGGAATTCGACGGCGTCCCGGACAAATTCGAGAAGTTCTTTTCCGATAAACCCGGCTCCGGCTCGTAAAAATATTATTTCACCCCCGGAACAGTCCCTGACAGTTTCTCAGGCCACCCTGAGAAATTACACAATATCAATCATTTAAAAGATTTTCCTTCCATTTTACAACATCTTGTGGTACACACCTGATCGTTGTTTCCCCAAGGAAAAAAGCGCCATCCCTATCCGCTTTGGCGCCAGGCGCGTTTTGCGCCGCAACATTGCCCGAAAGGGTGGCTACAGGATGTGTGAAGTGGCTGGGGCGTCGGTTTGTGTGGAACCGGTACCGGTGTGGGCGTTTGTGAGGATCTGATGGATATCGATATGACGGCGACGGCAGCAGCTAAGAAAAAAGCCCCCGCGAACTCCAACACCAAGAAGCATGAGTTCAAGACCAACGACCATGTGGTCTACCCCACCCACGGCGTCGGCAGGATCATGCGGGTGGAAGAACAGGAAGTTGCGGGCCACAAGCTCGAGCTGTTCGTCATCACCTTCGAAAAAGACAAGATGACCCTGCGCGTCCCCGTGGCGAAAGCCAAGTCGGTCGGCATGCGCAAACTCTCCTCGCCGGACGTTGTGGCCACCGCGCTCAACACGCTCAAGGGCCGCGCCCGCGTCAAGCGCACGATGTGGTCCCGCCGCGCGCAGGAATACGAAGCAAAGATCAATTCGGGCGACCTCGTCTCGATCGCCGAAGTGGTGCGCGACCTGCACCGCGCCACCGGCCAGCCGGAACAAAGCTATTCCGAACGCCAGCTCTATGAAGCCGCCCTCGCCCGCATGGCCCGCGAAGTCGCCGCCATCGAACGGATTGATGAACCGGCAGCGGTGAAACGCGTCGAAGGCATGCTGCTGAAGAAAGCCGCGTAAGCCAAAAGACATCGAATTGAAAAGGCCCGGATAGCTCCGGGCCTTTTTCATTTCCTGTCATCCCCGGCCGAGCACCGAAGGCGCGAGGGGAAGGGGACCCAGGTGTTCAACATTGCCCGGTGTCAAACACCTGGGTCCCCTTCCCTCACACCGCGCTCGCGCGCGATGCTCGCCGGGGATGACAACTAAGGTAAAACCTCCACACTCTCCGGCCCCATCAACTCGACCTCCGGCCCGCGATACCAATCGATCATCCCACGCACGCGCACCGTCTTGCCCGCGTAGTCCCGCGGATCGACTTTCGCTTTGCGAAACGTCTTCAAATCCTGTGGCGAGATCGTCACCGTGAAATCGTGTTTCCAGTCGTTGCTGAAATTCAAATACGCGCGTCCCTGCTTCACCGCCGCGCGGATCACGCGACCCTGAACGATCTGAAACGTGCCCCTGTCATGCGCCAGATCGTCGGGCGAGCGCACCGCATATGTACTCCCCGCCCAAAGCCCGCGCTTGGCCGCCCGTGCCGCCGCCTCCGCCGCATACATCTCCCTGGCGCATTGCGGATGGCTCGGCAGCAGCGCCACGCGCGCCAGCCCCAGACGCAGCAACGTTTCCTGTACCCATTCGCCATTCACCGAAACCTGCGCCCGCCAACGCCCATGCCGGTCTTCTTTCGGCACAGAAACACCAAGCGTCACATGCGCCCCCGCAACCATGCCAGAGAGCGCCTGCCGCGTTTGCTGGGCGCCATCTTCATTGCCCTTGGGCAAGCGCAAACCTTCCAGCACCGCCGTGCGTCCGCCTTTCAGCGTCAGAACGCCATTCGTATCCACCCGCAGCACATCGAAACCAAGCGGCGCAACCGGCCCGGCGCAGACAGGCAAAGCCGCGGCGGCGGCCGAAGAAACCGCCAGCAACCCAGCCATCGCAATCGAACCGAACAGGGAATACCGCATTTCCATTCTGGGCTTTGGACGTTGGGCTTTCTTAGCATAGAAGCAACCGGACCGACCCAAGCAGGAGCGCATCAGGAATGAGCCTGACGGACATCTTCAAGCTGCCGCCGGAACTCCGGCTGCTTCTCGTCAACAACGGCATCAACCTGATCGCCGCCATTCTGATCCTCACCATCGGCTGGCTGATCGCGACCCTGCTCGGCCGCTGGGTGCGCATCGGCCTTTCGCGGATTCCGCATTTCGATCCGACGTTGCGCCCGCTCATCGCTTCGGCCATCCGTTACGGCATCATTGCCGTCACGTTGATCGCGGTGCTGGGGCGGTTCGGCGTCGAAACCTCCAGCCTCATCGCCGTGGTGGGCGCCGCCGGTATCGCCGTTGGCCTGGCGCTGCAGAGTACGCTGTCCAATGTGGCGTCCGGTGTGATGCTGCTGCTCATCCGCCCGTTTCAGGTGGGCGACAAGATCCAGGCGGGCGGCATCGTCGGCACGGTGCGCGAGATCGAACTCTTCCGCACCGTCATCATCACCGACGATCTTCTTTTCACCTCGATACCCAACTCCACGATCTTCGCCTCGAACATCGTCAACGAGACGCGCGAAAGCCGCAGGCGGTTCGGCATCCCCATCATGCTCGATCACAGCACCGATATCGGCGAGGCGCAGAAGATGATCCTCGGCTTGATGACGTCGAATCCGAAGGTTCTCCAATTGCCCGCGCCCACCGTGCCCATCACGTCGATCGATCAGAACGGTGTGACGCTCACCGCCTACGGCTACACGCTCAACCGGGATTCGGGCCCGGTGAAAGACGCCACACAGATCGAAATGTTCCGGCGCGTTTCCGAAGACGAACGCTTCCGCTTCCCACGCCAGGTCGTAAGCCTGCGCGGCGGACCGCTCACCGTGCAGCAGGCAGAACCGCCTAAGCCGTCTTGACCGGTTCGAGCGAGGCGCCCTTCGGCGGCTTGCTCCATTCCGGCACGAAGAAATCCGGCATCAACGACACAGCGGGATCGACGCGATACTGATCGAAATCGGTGACGCCGTTTTCGGCCAGGAACGTATCGTCGATCAAAAAATTGCCGCTGAATTCGCGCGCCGGTTTGTTGAAGATCAGATAGGCCGCATCGCCCATGATCTCCACCTTGCGGCAATGGCGCATCCCCTCGTCGCCCGCCAGCGCATTCCTGATCGCAGCCGTCGCAATCCCCGTGCGCGGCCACAGCGCGTTGAACGCGATGCCCTCGTCGGCAAATTCCGCCGCCATGCCGAGCACGCACATGCTCATCCCGAACTTCGCCATCGTGTAGGCCGTGTGGCCCGCAAACCAGCGCGGGCTCATATCCAGCGGCGGCGACAGCATCAGCACATGCGGATTGGTGGAATGCTTCAGGAACGGAATGCACGTCTTGGAAACAAGATACGTCCCCCGCGCATTGATCTGCTGCATCAGGTCGAACCGCTTCATATCCGTCTGCAATGTGCCGGTGAGCTGGATCGCGCTCGCATTGTTCACGCAGATGTCGATGCCGCCGAACTTGGCAACCGTCTGCTCCACGGCCTCGGCCACCTGATCGTCGTTGCGGATATCGCAGAGGAGCGGCAACGCCCTGCCGCCCGCATCTTCAATCTCTTTCGCGGCGGTATAAATCGTGCCGGGCAGTTTGGGATGCGGCTCGGCGGTCTTCGCCGCCACGGCCACATTCGCACCGTCCCGCGCCGCACGCAGCGCAATCGCCAATCCGATCCCGCGGCTCGCGCCGGAGATGAACAGCGTCTTTCCTTTCAGGCTCATGACGTCCCCCTATTCAGTCTTGTACCAGTTCACGCCCTTCGTATCCGCCTCGCGCACCACGCGGTCGCGCGCACGCAGGCAGTTCAAATGTGCAATGCTTTCACCCGTGGCCATGCCGTAATTGCCAGAAGTGATGCGGCTTCGGAACAGCGCCGGAAACACATCCACCGCGCGCATCGGCGCACGGCAAAGTTCGGCCACCTTGTCCATTCCGCTTTCGTGCCCGTCGATCAATTCCTGCAGACGCAGATGCGCCTTGCGGAACGGATCGTTGTGCGACGGCAAAACCAGAACGCCTTCCGGCAGCGCGCCCTTCAGCTTGTTGCACGAATCCAGCCAGTCCTGCAGCGGATTGGCGTCGGGCTCCGTCGGATGCACCGACACGTTCGAAGAAATGCGCGGCAGCAACTGATCGCCCGAGATGAAGATATTGTCTTCCTCGCACAACAGGCACACATGCTCCGGCGCATGGCCCGTGCCCACGATCACGCGCCACTTGCGCGTCCCGATCTCGATCACGTCACCCTCGATGATCCGGTGATACGCATTGGGCATCCGGTATACGCCATGGCCGAACATCCCGAACCGCGTTTTGTATTGCTCGATCATGTCATCGGGGTAACCCGCGGCCTGATAAAACCGCACACCTTCCACCGGCGCTTCCTGCCCCGTATCGGCCACCAGACTGCGGCACAAAAGAAAATCGGTGCGCGACATCCACAGCGTCACGTCGAACCGGCGCACCAGCCACCCCGCCAATCCCACATGATCGGGATGGAGATGGGTGACGATCACCCGCTTGATCGGCTTGCCGGCCATGGTGCCTGCGAACAACTGCTCCCAGGCATCCTTGGTCGGCTGGTCTTTGATGCCGGTGTCGACCACGGTCCAGCCGTCGCCGTCTTCCAGCAGCCACAGATTGATGTGGTTGAGCTGCATCGGCAGCCGCATCCGGATCCAGTGGATACCGGGCGCGATCTCGATGGTCTGGCCGGTCTCGGGCCGCGCCTCTCCGAACGGATAATCGAGATTCCGGCCCGGGCGTGTCGGGGCATCCGCCTCGCTCATAGGGGCTCTCACATGAATAGCATCGCCCGACTATGGGTAGCCCCTGTGCGGCGCGTCAAGCCGCGCTATGCTCCGCCCGATTTCGAAGGGAAACCGATATGCGTACCGTATTTGCAGCCGCCGCCCTGTTGTTTGCACTGACTGCCGGCCTGCCCGCCGCAGCGGCACCGGCCTCTGTTCCCAAAGGTACTTACAAGATCGACCCGGATCACGCGCAGGTCATTTTCATGATCCAGCATATGGGCCTCAGCACGTTCTATGGCCGCTTCGGTTCGGTCAGCGGCACGCTTACTGTCGATCCCGCGGCGCCCGAACAATCCACGCTCGACGCACAGATCGATATGACGAACATCTCAACCCATGTCGAAAAACTCGATAGCGAACTAAAAGATGTCTTCGACGTCGCGAAATATCCCACCGCCACCTTCAAGGCGACCAAGATCACGGTGACGGGCGACAAGACCGGAACCGTGACCGGCGACATGACAATCAAAGGCATCACCAAGCCTGTGACCCTGAACGTCACCTTCAACGGCGGCCGCAACTCACCCATTCCGTTCGCAGCCTATCGTCTGGGCTTCGATGCCACCGGCACGATCAAGCGCGAAGATTTCGGCCTTACCGGTTACATCTGGGGCGGCTTTGTCGGCGATGAAGCGACCATCGCCATCGAAGCCGAATTCGAAAAGCAATAACGCATGGCGTTGCGCAGCAGCGAAGAGCGCTATGGCGCGGTGGCGATGACCTTACACTGGCTCATCGCCATCGCGATCGTCTGCATGATCGGTTTCGGCTATTATCTCTCCACCTTGCCGATCACCGATCCCAGCCTCTTCCGCCTGGTGCAACTCCACAAATCCGTCGGCCTCACCATTCTCGTGCTCAGCGTGCTGCGCGTGATCTGGCGCCTGATCAATCCCGTGCCGCCCTTGCCGGACACGCTCAGCAAACCGGTGAAAGTGCTGGCCCGCATCACGCATATCCTTCTCTATGTGCTGATCATCGCCATTCCGCTAACCGGCTGGGCCATGGTCTCCGCCTCGCCTTTGGGCATCCCCACCATGTGGTTCGGCCTCTTCGAATGGCCCCACATCGCCCCGCTCGCGCATCTTCCCTTCGACCAGAAGGACGCAAAAGAAGAAGCCATCCACACCGTCCACGCCTGGCTTGCGTATGGCGCGGCAGTGCTTCTGCTACTGCACGCAAGCGCCGCCCTGTTCCACCACTATTTGCTCAAGGACAACGTGCTGCGCAGAATGCTGCCGGGCACACGCCTGAAAGAAGAAACATGAACCGCATCGCCGCCTTCCTCGCCGCGCTCCTGCTCGCGTCCTCCGCGCACGCCGCCCAATGGACGGTGGACAAGGCGAAAAGCCATCTCGGCTTCTCCGTGCAATGGCAGGATCATCCCTTGCGCGGCGAATTCAAATCGTGGAATGCCGACATCGCGTTCGATCCCGCCGATCTCGAACATTCCAAAGCCACCGTCAAAGTCGATATCGCCAGCGTCACCGTCGGTTCCGACGAAATGGATCAGGGTATCAAGGGCGCGCAAGGCTTCGACACCGGCAACTACGCAACGGCAACCTTCGAAACGACCTGGTTTCGCGCGACGGGAAAGAACGCCTACGAAGCACGCGGCAACCTCACCCTGCGCGGCGTCACCCGCGCCATCACCCTACCCTTCAAGCTCGACACCAAAGGCGACACCGCGCGCATGACAGGCACTGCCGCCCTCACCCGCACCGATTTCCAGATCGGCATGGGCCAATGGGCGACCGACAATCCCGTGGCGCGCGCCGTCACCGTCACCATCGATCTCACCGCCAAGAAGACAAAGTAAAACAGGGAACCTTCACCCAACCCGCCGGTTATGACCTCAAGGGAGGATGCCACCATGCCCACCGAAGATACCCGCCTGCGCTATGGCACCGTCGCGATGGCGCTTCACTGGCTGATCGCGTTGCTGATCATCGGCAACGTCTGCGCCGGCATCTATTTCGGCGAACTGGCGCCCAAAGGCACCGTGCCGTGGTGGGTGGTGCCGATGCACAAATCCACCGGCCTCACCATTCTGGTGCTGAGCGTGCTGCGCCTGTTATGGCGTCTCACCCACAAATGGCCGGTGCTGCCGCAGAACATGGGCATGGGTTTGCGCATCCTGGCGCGCGGCACGCATGTGCTGTTCTACTTTTTCATCATCGCGATACCGCTTGCGGGTTGGGCGCATGTTTCCGCTTCGGCGCGCAACGTGCCGACCTATTGGTTCTGGCTGTTCGAATGGCCGCGCATTCCGTATTTCGCCAACCTTCCGATGGATGCCAAGCACGCGGCCTCCCACACGACCGGCGAAATCCACGCGGTGCTCGCCTATTTGGCCGTGCTGCTGGTGCTGCTGCACATCGCGGGCGCGCTGTACCACCAATACATCCGCAACGATCAGGTGCTCAAACGCATGTGGTTCGGAACGCGCGTAACCGAGCCCGTGGGCGAACCCACAAAGGGTTAACACCGCGCCGCTTCGCAAACCGCGTCCACCCCGCTAAGAAGCAGCCATGCAGACCGAACTCCGCAAGGCAGACGCCGCATCTATCGCCGCCGCCGCGAAAGCGCTCAGGCGCGGCGCGCTCGTCGCGTTCCCCACCGAAACGGTCTATGGCCTCGGCGCCAACGCGACCGACGATGCCGCCGTCGCCGGAATCTTCGCCGCCAAAGGCCGCCCCAAATTCAATCCGCTGATCGTGCACGTGCGCGATTACGAACATGCCGCCCAACACGGAGACTTCCCCACACTCGCGCGCGATCTTGCCGCCGCCTTCTGGCCCGGCCCGCTGACCTTGGTGGTGCCGCGAAAAGAACGCTGCGGATTGTCATTGCTGGTCAGCGCGGGCCTCGACACGGTGGCGATGCGCGCGCCATCCCATCCCATCGCCCAGCACCTGCTGATCGAATCCAAACTCGCCATCGCCGCGCCCAGCGCCAATCCATCGGGCCGCCTCAGCGCCACCAGCGCGCGCGACGTTGCCGACGCACTCGACGGCGAAGTCGATCTCATCCTCGATGGCGGCATCTGCCCCGTCGGCATCGAATCCACCGTCGTGGGTTTCGACGGCGAAACCGCCATCCTGCTGCGCCCCGGCGCCATCGCCCGCAGCGAACTCGAACCCATCACCGGCGCGCTACAATCGCCGCAACAGGGCCACATCGCGTCGCCGGGAATGCTCGAAAGCCACTACGCGCCAAACGCCAGGCTACGCCTGGACGCCAAACACGCAAAGAAGACGGAAGCCTTCCTCACCTTCGGCCCCAATCCGCCCGAAGCGGACATCGCGCTGAACCTCAGTCCAACCGGCAACACCCGCGAAGCCGCCGCCAATCTTTTCGCGATGCTGCGCAAGCTCGACACAAAATCCCAAGCCATCGCCGTCATGCCCATCCCCGATGAAGGCCTGGGCGAAGCCATCAACGACCGCCTGCGCCGCGCGGCGGCACCGCGCTAAAATCCCGACAGGACGCAACGATGATCGACAAGCATGTGGGCACTTGCCTTTGCGGCGAGATAAGGTTCGAAGTCGTCGGAGATTTCGAGCAGTTTTTCCTGTGCCATTGTGCGCGATGCCGCAAGGACACGGGCTCGGCGCACGCGGCCAATCTGTTTTCATCGACTGCGACGCTTCACTGGCTGTCGGGTGAAACCAAGATCAAAACGTTTCGTCTGCCGTCCACGCGGCACGAACGGAGTTTTTGCTCCGAATGCGGCTCAGCCGTTCCCAATATGCAGATGAATGGCGCTCTGCTTGTGGTCCCGGCCGGAAGCCTCGACAGCGCAATCGCCATCCGGCCCGATGCTCATATCTGTGTCGCGAGCGCCGCAAACTGGGATCGAAATCTGGAAAGCGTCCCGAGACTGGAAGGGCTGCCCGGCTGAAGGGCGACGACTTTCCATTATTTGCCGAAAAGCTATCGAACACCTCCAAACCGCCCTTACATTGGTGCCATGGACAACGCGCTCACATCGCCGGAAGGAAAAGAAAGGGGGGATACCCCCACCCCCCACCCTATTGCGAAAAACGTGAAAACAACCTCCGAGCGTTTTCTTAGCGTTTCCAACAGCTTGCCGAATCGGGGTCATCCGTGACCCTGCCCGCAGCGGTCTCAGACCGCCTCAAATCCGCCGTCGGCCCCAAAGGTTTCAGCGAAGACCCCGCCGAAATCGCGCCCCATCTCGAAGAATGGCGCGGCAAATATCACGGCCAAACCTCGCTGCTGCTGAAGCCCGCGACGACCGCCGAGGTCTCTGCCGTTCTGGCCATCTGCAACGAAACGGCCACGCCCATCGTCCCCCAGGGCGGCAATACCGGCCTCGTCGGCGGCCAGATCCCTTTCCACGGCGAAGTGCTGCTCAGCCTCGCCCGCATGAACCGCATCCGCAATGTCGATGCCGAAGGCATGAGCCTGATTGCGGAAGCAGGAACGATCCTCGACGCAATTCACAAAGCCGCCGACGGTGTGCAACGCCTCTTTCCGCTCAGCCTCGCATCGCAAGGTTCGTGCACCGTCGGCGGTAATCTCTCCACCAATGCGGGCGGCGTGGATGTTTTGCGTTATGGCACCGCGCGCGAACTGATGCTCGGCCTTGAAGTCGTTCTTGCCGACGGCCGCGTGCTCGACATGCTGCGCACCCTGCGCAAGGACAACACGGGCTACGACCTGAAACAGCTTTTCATCGGCGCCGAAGGCACGCTCGGCATCATCACCACCGCCGCCCTCAAACTGTTTGCCAAACCCGCCGAACGCATCACCGCCTTTGCCGCTATCCCCAATCCCGCAGCCGCCGTGACATTGCTTTCCCGCCTGCAGGAACAAACCGGCGGCTTGATCTCTGCGTTCGAAATCATCCCGCGCATCGGCCTCGACTTCGTTCTCGCGCACATTCCGCAAACCACCGATCCGTTGCGCGCCGCATCGCCCTGGTATGTGCTGATCGAAGCCACCAGCGGTGCCCAATTCGGTTTGCGCGACACGCTCGAACGCGCGCTGTCGGCGGATTCAAATCTCGTCACCGACGCCGTGATCGCGGAAAGCGAAGCCCAACGCGCCCAGCTCTGGCGTCTGCGCGAAAGCGTTTCCGAAGCGCAGAAACCCGAAGGCGGCTCGATCAAACACGATGTCTCCGTCCCCATCGCGCGCATCCCCGAATTTCTCGACACCGCTTCCAAAGCAGTTGAAAAACTCGTCCCCGGCGCGCGTCCCGTTCCGTTCGGCCACATCGGGGACGGCAACATCCATTTCAACATCACGGTGCCGAAAGGCGCGGACAACGCCGCCTTCCTCGCGCGCTGGGAAGACATCTCCCACACCGTCCACGATATCGTGCATCGTTTCGGCGGCTCGATCAGCGCCGAACACGGACTGGGCGTGATGAAGCACAACGAAATCTCGCGCTACAAAAGTGCGGCCGAACTCGATGCGATGCGCGCGCTCAAGCGCACGTTCGATCCGAAGAACATTCTCAATCCGGGAAAGTTGTTACCCGACTAGGCAGCCTTCAAAGCCGGCGGAGGCGGCGAAGGCATCGGCACGCGATCGGTGTGCGGCTTGGCATTGGAAAGCGCGCTCAACGCAGCGGTTGCAACCGTCGCTGCATAAGGCAAGGTCTGAACCGTGAGCATCGTCATCCAAAGCATCGCCGCCGGATCTTCAAGCCCGCCGTTGATGAACAGCATCGCCAACAACGCCGCCAGGCAAAGCGCCAGCAATGTCACTTCCTGCCAAACCAGCTTCAACGCCTCGCGGATCGAAGCCTGATCTTCGCATTTGGGCGTGCGCAGGAACGGCTTCTTCGAGGTGAACAATCCCGCAAGCACCGCCTTGCCGACCGTGTGCGTGAGCGAGAGCCCGGCAACAGACGCCACAAGCGCACCGAACACGCCCGAACGCACCTTCTGCGGATAGAGCAGCAACGTCTTCAGCGTCTTTGCCAGGAACAGCGCCAGCGCGGATGCCGAAAGTGCGGACATCGGCACATCGAAGTAACGCGGCGCGACCGTCATCAGCACGGTCCAGACCAATGCCGCGAACGTCACCAGCATTCCAAGCCCGTCCGAAATCCACGGCAGCCAGCCCGAGAGGAACTGATAACGCTGCGCCCAAGAGAGCTTTCTGCCGCCCAGGAAGATCGGTCCGGCATGACGCTTCACGATCTGCATCGCGCCATAAACCCAGCGATAACGCTGGGACATGAAGGCGGCCAACGTATCGGGAATAAGCCCTTTTCCCATACTCTCGCTGATATAGGCAGCACTGTAACCGGCCTCGAACAGCTTCAGCCCAAGCTCGGTGTCTTCGGTGATCGACCACGTGCTCCAGCCGTGCACTTCTTCCAGCGCATCCTTGCGCACAATAGTCATCGTGCCGTGCTGGATGATGGCGTCGTGTTCGTTGCGCTCCACCATGCCGATCTTGAAGAACCCGCGATATTCCTCGAACGCCATCGACTTGAAGATGCTTTCGTCGCCGTCGCGGTAATCCTGCGGCCCTTGCACCAGCGCCACCTTGGGAGAGGCGAAATACGGCAACACCCGGCGCAGCCACGACGGATCGACCTGATAATCGCTGTCGATCACCGCGATGTATTGCGCCGTGGGATCGGTCCGTTCCAGGGCGATGTTCAGCGCACCGGCCTTGAAGCCCTTCACATTGTCGAAGTGGAAGAACCGGAAGCGCTCACCCAACGCCGCGCAATGGGCTTCGACCGGTTTCCAGACCGCGGGATCCGGCGTGTTGTTGTCCAGAAGGATGACTTCGTAATTGTCGTAATCGATCCGCGCCAACGCGTTCAGCGTGTCGATCACCATTTCCGCCGGCTCGTTGTAGCACGGCACATGGATCGAAACCCGTGGCGGCGTCACCGGAATAGCCGCCAGCACGCGCCGTCGTTCCACCCGCCACAGGCTGGAGGCCAGCTCCACGCCTTCCGTCAGGATCACGGTGGAAGCCAGCAACACCAACGGCGTCATCGCCGCGATCATCGCGATATCGGCGGGCTCGATATATTCCAGCGTCGATGCATCGATCAGCATCAGCAGCCCGGTGGTGACCACCGCCACCAATCCGCCCATCACGATGTAACCGGGCTGCCGGACACGCGGCATGCGCCCAAGGATCAGCAATCCCAGAACCAACGTGATCGCCGCCGCCAGCGCTGCATAAGTACGCCATTCGGGGAAGGTGCGCAGCATGCCCATGAAGGGGAATTTCGGCGTGCCGTCGGCATCGAACAGACCCCAATACGCGCCGACCGCGCCTTCGTTGCCGCCCTTCCAAGGCTGGTCGTAAGCCTCGATCAGGTAATAATCCCAGCCCTTTTCCATGGCGAGCTTGACGAACGCCCGGATGAAATAGGCCTCGTTGGCGAGCGAGGCTTCCGCCTGTTTCTTGGTGCGGCCTTCCGAAGGCCAGCCCGCTTCGCCGATGGTGATCGGCTTATCGGGGAATTCATCGGCCACATGCTGATACGCACGGCCCAAGAACGGCAGCGAGTCACGCGAGGAGATGCCTTCCCAATACGGCAGCAGGTGGATGAAGATGATATCGACATTCTCACCCAGTTCCGGGTTGAGCAGCCAGGTCGACCACGGCTCGGCGGTCGTCACCTTGATGCGATAGGGCAAGGCTGCGCGGATGCGCTTGAGGTAGCCGTTCATCTGCTCGACGGTGACATCGCCCCGCAGGATGGCCTCGTTGCCGACGATGATGCGATCGACTGTGCGCCGGTTGGCCAGCGCCACCTTGATGCCGGTTTCGATCTCTTTCTCGTTCATCTCCAGATCGGAACTGATCCAGAGCCCCACCGAAACCGTCAGCCCATGGCGGCGCGCAATCTCCGGCAGGCGATCAAGCCCGTTGGAAACTGTGTAGGTGCGGATGCGGCCGGTGAGCTGGGAGAGTTGCGCCATGTCCCGGTCGATATGCTCCGGGCTGACCCACTCGTGATCCTTCTCGTTGAACAGGTGGCTCGGGCTATACGAAAGCCCGCGCACCTGCCCATCCCAATCGGGCGCGATCACCGCATAGTCGCGGCTCGCCCAATACATCGCGCTCGCGGCCACCACGAAGATGAGCGCGATGGCGATGCGAAGTCGCCCGCCGGAGAGGAAAGAGGGCCAGTAACGCGCCATGGCTTATTGGTCTTGTGCCCCGCTGCCGCCGACGCTTTGGTCCTTGTCGTCCTTCTGCTCGGGCGCTGCCGGCGTCACGGAAAGCACTTCAAGGTCGAAGACGAGCGTCTGGTTCGGCGGGATATTTCCGTCGCCCGCGCCGCGTTCGCCATAAGCAAGGTTGGATGGCACCACGAGTTCCCAACGATCACCCTCGCGCATCAGTTCCAGAGCTTCGGTCCAGCCCGGAATAAGCTGATTGACGACAAAGTTGGCCGGGAAGCCCGGCTCGGTCGCGTCGAAGATCTTCCCGTTGATGAGCTGGCCCTTGTAGTAGCAGTTCACCGAATCCCGCGGGCCGGGGCGCTTGCCGTAGCCGCTCTTGATGATCTTGTACTGAAGACCGCTTGGCCGGGTGATCACGCCGGGTTGCCGGGCATTGTTGGCCAGAAATGCCTGGTTGGCAGCGATGCTGAGATCGCCACTCTGCGCCAGTGCTGTGCCGCCGACGGCAATAAAAAGTCCTAGCCCCGCCAGAAGGGCGGCAAAGCGGATCATGAGTCCAACTCCTTGAATCCCGGCCATTGGACCCGGCCAGGGCAAACCCCACAAAGGTCCCGGCGGACGCCCCGCCGGACAAATCATTTAGCCCCAGTGCCCATATCACATCTCAATTCCGTGGCGAATTGTGGGCGAAGTCGCGGCGGTTCATTGCCCCCCGGAAAGTCGCCCTTTACCGTGCCTTTCAGCGAAAACAGGAGAACGCATGTACAGACCTTTCGATCTGACCGGGAAAGTCGCTTTGGTTACCGGTGGTAACGGGGGAATTGGCCTCGGGATGGCCGAAGCCCTGGCCCAGTCCGGCGCCGATGTGGTGATCTGGGGAACCAACGAAGAAAAGAACACCGCGGCCGGCCGCACCCTCGCCCGCTACGGCAAGCGGGTTGCCTCCCGCAAGGTGAATGTGGGCAACGAAGCCGAGGTCATGGAAGGTATCGAGGCCGCCATATCCCTTATGGGCCGCATCGATTGCGTCATCGCCAATGCCGGCATCTCCGGCTACTCGTCCTTCCCGGAAATGACCACGGATTTGTTCCACAAGGTTCATGCGGTCAACGAAGACGGCGTATTCTGGACGTTTCGGGAAGCCGGCAAGCATATGATCGCTCGCGCGAAAGACGGCGATGCCGGGGGCTCCCTGGTCGCCATCGCGAGCACGGCGGGATTGGAAGGTGCCGCGCGCAACGCCGCTTACGGAGCTTCCAAAGGCGCTGTTTTGTCGATGGTGCGTGCGATTGCAGTCGAACTGGCGCGCTACGGTATCCGCGCGAACTCCATAGCGCCGGGTTGGATTGCAACGGATATGACCCAACGGTCTCAAACTGACGATAAATTCAACGAACGCGTGATCGGCCGCGTGCCGATGCGCCGTTGGGGCACGCCGGAAGATTTTGGTGGGATCGCAGTTTATCTCGCTTCGGACGCTTCCAAATTCCACACCGCAGACACGTTCGTGATCGACGGCGGGTACATCGTCTTCTGATTTATTTGGAGGGCGCGTCTTCGTCCGTATACAAACGAAAGTGGGATGCGCGTTTCCGCGCATCCCACTAGGCGGCTGCAGTTTAGGTTGAGAAAAACAGACTGGCAAGGCGGGAAATTCGGTAATAGATGGATGCCCCTACACCTTCAAAAGGGGCAAACATGCTCTCCTGCGGACTTGATTTCGGCACATCCAATTCAGCCATCGGCGTAGCGCGCGATGGAAAGGTCGGCCTCGCACCCGTCGAAGGCGCCTCGTCCCTCATCCCAAGCGCCATCTTTTTCGACTACGAACACCGCGACCGCATCCAGTTCGGCAAGGCCGGTATCGACGCATACATCGGTCAGACTGAAGGCCGCCTGATGAGGGCGCTCAAAACGATCCTTGGGTCCCCTTTGATCGACGAGAAAACCATCCTCGCAGGTAAGGCCGTACCGCTAACCCGCGTTGTCGAACTCTTCGTGCAACATTTGAAAAGCAAGGCAGAAGCTTTTGCCGGCGAAGAAATTTCAGCGGTGGTTCATGGTCGCCCCGTTCGCTTTGTCGATGGCGATGATGAAGCGGACGCGAAGGCGCAGGCCACCCTGGAACACATTGCTCGGAACGTGGGCTTTCGCGACATTTCCTTTGTCTACGAACCCATTGCCGCTGCTTATCATTATGAAGAGACCGTCAATCGGGAAGAGTTGGTCCTCGTAGCCGATATCGGCGGCGGCACCTCCGACTTCTCAGTGATTCGTGTTGGGCCTGAGCGTCGCGCATTGCCCGATCGAGCTGCCGACATACTTGCCAATGGCGGCGTACGAATCGGAGGCACCGATTTCGACACCAACCTTAACCTTTCATCCGTAATGCCGCTGTTGGGACTCGGAACATTCCTTGTCAAAAAGAACCTGCCGATGCCGGCAAGCGTCTATTTCGATCTTGCGACATGGGCGACAATCAATTTTAGCTACATTTTCAAAGTCGAACGTGAAGTCCGCGAGCTTCTGGCTCAATCCCAAGAACCGGAAAAAGTTGCGCGTCTTGCGAAAACGATCCAACAACGTTTAGGCCACCGCATCGCGTTTGCCGTGGAAGACGCAAAGATCGCCCTCTCGGGCACGCCGCATACCAACTTGCCGCTTGAATTCCTGGAGCAGGGACTGCACGCCGAAATCGATAGGGCGACTTTCGAATCTTCAATACTTGAAAAGACGCGCAGGCTTCACGAAGTGGTTCGCAATTGTATTGCCAACGCCGGCGTATCGCCCAACGCGATTCAGACAATCTTTTTCACCGGCGGCTCAAGTCGCGTTCCGGCTGTGCGAAATGCAATCACTAGTGCAATCCCTGCGGGGGTGGCTGCAGAAGGTTCCGATTTCCTGTCTGTTGCAATCGGCCTCACCCAGGAAGCGGCTCGCCGATATGGCAACTAGCTGACCGCCTGAAGCGCTTTCTGAACTTCTGCTTTGCAAGTAGCGGGATCATTTTTGTCAATCGCGGCCTTGGCAGCGTTCATGTGCGGAAGAGCGTTGGCTTTTTTGTCCGCATCGATCACAGTTTGCAGCTTGAGTTCTGCATTGGTGATCAAGTCATCGCAACTCATATTGGCAGGCGGCGGCGGGACGTCAGCAGGTTTTGTGGTGAAAGAGGGTTGAGCCAAAGCCGGAATGCTGCCGGCAGCACCCAATATTGCAGCGAGTACCAATTTGTTGATCATCGGGTTCACCCTCCTATAGGTCATAAAGAAAACGCTTGAACTAGGGGTAACGCTGCATGGTTATACTGCGCTTCGAAACTTCCAGATCACAATCCCCATGCCTGTAATTGACAATAAGGCCCTTGGCCGCTTTGAGCTTGTTGAAGATGGCCATCTCGCGCTCGCCACGTACCGCCGCCATACGCACTCCGTTTCGATCCCCCATGTCGAAGCCGACCCGGCCCTGCGCGGAAAAGGAACTTCAGGCAGACTAATGGAAGGCATCGTCGAAATGGCAAGGAAGGAGGGATTTTCCATTACCCCTTCCTGCCCATTCGCCAAACATTGGTTCGAAAAGCACCCCGAAGCTGCCGATGTTTTGGGCTGAGCCCTAAAACGAATAAGGCCGTTTCTGGAACAGAGAATTTCCGTCGCCCTGCGTTACCCGATAGATCTCGAGGCATTTGGGGTCCGAAGGGTTGTCACACGAAACGTCGACCACCATGGAATATGTTTGGCCATCCGCGGCGACCGCACACTCAACACGGCCGTTTGCGTTTCTTTTTCCGTCTTCATCGCCAGAGAGTGCCGAGTTGAAAGGAACGACGCCATAGTCGCGAACGCGCGCAAGTGCGGTGCCGCATGTGCCGCCGGGGGCTGGCTCTACACTAGCGGACTGAGTGCCGCCGCTCGAACCGATCATTGAGGTGGGGCCGCCTTTTTGAAACAGGAAATATCCGCCAGCCGCACCCAATACGATCACAATCGCAGCACTCGCCAGCCAAAGCGGCTTGATGCCGAATTGCCTTTTTTCGCCTTCTTCACTCATCACTTATCTCCTCGTTTGATTGGGAAGCCGCTCGCGCGCGACAAAATTCTCCAACAAGAAATTGACATTCCGTCCTACCCCGATGAGCACGACAGTGCAACTTTTTCGATGGCGAGTTGCATGAGAAGCGAAGACAAAATCCAGTGATCGGTAAGGATCAGGCTATCTTCCGCCAATATCACGCCATAATTGCGCGGCAGCTTGCTCGGGTGTGAGCTGATGATTTGAGCGACTTGCGCTGAGATTTGCATTGCGCATCGCTTGCGTTGGAACTCGCCCAATGAGTGGCTCTAGCGCATGACGGAACTTTTGGTCGTGTGCGCGTTTCGGCGATAACAGCAAGATTGCGTCGTAAGGCGGGAGCGACTGCTTGGGATCACCAAGCACAACGAGGTCGTATTGTGCGATCTGGCCGTCGCTGGTGTAACCGGCGATCACGTCCACAGCACCATCGGCAACGGCCTTGTACATAAAGGTCGACTGCATTTCCCGCGTCTGGCGAAAATCGATGCCATAGGCTTTTTTTAGCGCCTTCCACTCTGGGCGCGCAAAGAATTCGTAATCACCGGCTATCGAGAAATTGGCGGCATATGGGATCAGATCGGCAATCGTATGAATGTTAAGACGCTCGGCCTGGTCCCGGCGCATTACGAGCGCGTAAGCGTTATCGAAACCGAGCGGACCCAGTAAAGTGACACTCCGCGTCTGCTGCAGCCAGCGACCGACTTCTGTCAGGACCTTTTTGTGAGATGCCCTTTCTGACCGATGCATGAAATTTGTCCAGATGGTTCCGGTATAGTCGACATAGGCATCGATTTCGTTGGCTGCCAGCGCATCCAGGATCACTGTTGACCCCAAGCCAACGCGCGAGGTGGCCTTCATACCTTCTGCTTCCAGTCTTTTGTCGATCAGTGCGGCCAGGATGTATTGCTCAACGAATGGCTTGCCACCGATGACATATCTGGAACCGCTCTCCGCCGGTCCGGCAACGAGACTTGCGACCAAGACTGTTGCCAGACCGAGCGCGCCTGAAACCTTCAGCCACGCATTGCGGCCCGCAAATCCTCGCTCGATCAGTGCCAGGCATTGGTCCACGACCAAAGCGAGCACCACTGCTGCAACACAGCCGAATGCGACGAAGACCCAATTTTGCGTTTGCAGGCCGGTGAAGATGTAATTTCCGAGGCTGGCTTGACCGATAGGCGTCGACAAGGTTGCCGTGCCGATTACCCAGACAGCGGCCGTGCGAATGCCCGCCATGATGACCGGCATTGCCAAAGGCAGTTCGACTTTGAACAACCGTTGGCGGGGCGTCATGCCAACACCGCGTGCAGCTTCCTTCACTGCTTCGTCGACGCCCAGAATTCCCGTCACAGTGTTTCGCAGGATTGGCAGGATGCTGTAGAGCGCCAACGCCAGAAGCGACGGCAGGAATCCCAACGCCGAAAACGTCACGCCGAACAATCTGCCGGTCACAATCGAGAGTGCCAGAAGCAACGGATAGAAGAGTGCGAGTAACGCGAGGCCCGGAATCGTCTGGATCAAACCTGCGCCGGTGAGAAGCAGCCAACGCAGACGGGGCGACCATACGCTAACGATGGCAAGGGAAAGTCCGACTGCCAACCCGATTGCCAGCGCTGCAACGCTCAATAGCACGTGCTGCCCTAGATAGTCCGGCAGAACGGCCCAGGCGCTTGCGATCTGCGCGTCCATCAGAGGCGCGCCCCTGCCAACCGTTCGACTTCACTCGCCTGCCTGCGGGGCACATCGATCAACTCGCGTACGTATTCGTTTTTGGGATCCGTGAGCAGGTCATGAGGCGTGCCCACCGCAACGATCTCGCCTGCGTTCATTACCGCAATGCGATCGGCCAGAAGTATGGCTTCGAGCATGTCGTGTGTGATCATCACCGTGGTCAAACCCAGAGACTGATGGGCTGCGCGATATTCTCGCGCCAGGGCATCGCGCGTGATGGGGTCGAGTGCGCCGAATGGCTCATCCATCAGAACGATGTTGGGACGGGCAGCCAATGCGCGGGCTACACCGACACGCTGGCGCTGACCGCCCGAAAGAGTTGACGGCATTCGCTGACGAACATCATGCGGCAGTTGCACGAGATCCAGAAGTTCGCTCATCCGCGTTTCGATCTTGTCGGCCGACCAACCGACGAGGCGTGGCGTCACCGCGATGTTCTCGGCGACCGTCAGGTGGGGAAAGAGGCCGATACCCTGGAAGACGTAGCCAATGCGCCGGCGCAGCTGAAATGGATCGAGGGTTTGGACATCCTGCCCTTCCACCTCGACCGTGCCGGCGCTGGGGTCGACCAGCCGGTTGATCATCTTGAGGAGGGTAGTTTTGCCAGAGCCAGAGGTGCCTACCATCGCCAGGAATTCGCCGGCCGCGATCTCGAGCGAGACGACGCGCACCGCGAGCGTTCGTCCGCAGTCGTATGATTTGTCTACATTCCGAAAGGCTATTGCGACGGAATCTGTAGCCATGGCCCCCGTGTGGCTGACTCGGTTCAGAGGTCGTTACGCGTTTGCGCTTCCCACATCAAGAAAACCGGAATGCCCGCATGGTTGGGCCATGCCGGATTTGTTTCTGGTTTCAGCGGTTTAACGTCCTTGAGAAATTCTTGATGCCAGCTTGAGGACTTCCTTGCCGCCTCATCTCCAACTCCGGGCTGGAGTGGGCCAAAAGGAGGCATGAATGAAGGGCAAGATTCTTGGATTTGACGTGTCGAATGCGAACGGCGTCATCACGGGTGAGGACGGCAAGCGATACAAATTCGGTTCGGCGGAATGGAAGGCGCCGCGTGCGCCGAAGCCGGGCGAGGATGTGGACTATGAAATCTCACCGGATGGGCTGGCCGCAGAGATCTATCCGCTGAGGACGTCGGCGGGCATCGACCTTGGCGATATGGGGGCGCGGATGAAGGACGCGCTGGGCGGCGCCAATGTCGATCTGGGGGATGTGGGCACCAAGGCCAAGCAGATGCTTGCCTCCGGCTCGAACTCGCCGGCGGGTGAGCGCGCTATGGGGCTGTTGACCACGCGGTTGCCGGTGCCAGTCTGCATTCTTCTTCTGGTGGTGAGCTTGTTCTTCACCTTCCTGAGCTGGTCCAGCACACAGATGCCGTTCTTGCCGAGCGTCAGTAGCGGCGGGCATTCCATCATTGGCGTCGGGGATTTCGCGGATGAGGCGGGCACGGTTGTCAGCACCATCGACAAGCAGGCGAAATCGGAAATTGAATCCAGTCAGCAGACCATCAACGACTACAAGAGCTCTCCGTTCTTCGCCAACGCCGATACGAGCCGGATGCAGGCGCAGATCGAGAAGAAGAAAGACCTGCGCGGGGAAGCGACCATCGCTGGGCTTTTGGTCGATCTTCTTTATCTTCTCTATCTGATCCCGGTCGGGGCGGCGTTTGTTCTGCTGCGGGAATGGCAAGGGCGGCCGACGGCGCTTGCAAATCTCGGCGTGGGCGCATTGTCGGTGTTTGGGTTCGTACTCGCCTATCTGAACAAGATGGCGTTGACGGGGCTGATCGTCGACTCCATGGGCGGGTTCATCGGTGAGATGGCGGAGGCTACTGGCACGAAGTTCGGTGCGCAAACGGCTTTCGGCACCTGGATGGTGCTGATCCTGGGCGTGCTTCTGATCCTCAACACACTTGGTATCGTTCGCTTGTCGGGCCAGCAGCGACAGTTGCAACGGGCGTAGGCGGCGATAGCGCGGCGTTGTCAACCCCAGCCAGCGCCGCGCTTCCGTCTAGCGTTTCACCTGCCAAGTGATCGTCTCGCCATCGAAACGAGTCTCTAGCTTCAATTCGCGATCATAGGCGGCGAGTGCGCCTTCCCACAGGGCGTTCCAGGCGTGGAAGGCCGATGGGCGATCTGCGAGTTCGATGTTTTGCATCAGCTTCCATCCGCGCTGGACGATGGCACCGTTGCGGATTTCTACGGCTTCGCCTTGGGCGGCAGCTAGCGTGGCGAGATAGGTTGTAAAGTCTTTTGCGTTGATCAAGCGGAATGTGTCTTCAAAGAACTGAAGGCCGATCAGGCGGGCGGTGCGAGCTATCAACGCATTTGCTTCTTCCACACCGAACAGATCCTGCATGGTTGGGAGCAGGGAACGCACATATTCCATTGCGTAGGAGCGTTCGACTTTCAGCAGGCGTTCTTCCGGCCAGTTTGCACTATCGAGCTTTGGCATGGTTGCGGGGTCGTAGTGCGGAGGTTTTTCGTCGGTGAAGCGGACGCGTTCTTCGGGGGCGATCTCGCGGCCGTAATCGAAATAGTAGCCTTCGAGACCGGCATCGCCTTCGACGGTTTGGCCGGTGCAGACGAAGCCCAGGCGCGGGTTGCCCAGCGACACACCGTTGTGGCCGTGCCAGCCGTGGAGCATGGCTTCGTTCACTTCGCGGGGGATCGCGCAGATGGCGGTGCCTTGCCAGATCCAGCGTGGCGGCGGATAGCGCACCCAGGCTTTGCGATCGGACTGCGCGAAGTATTCCGTCTTCACGCCGCCGAGTGCGTTGGAGAAGTAATGATACTGCGCGCAGGCGACCGCATCGGGCAGACCGTCGAGGCCAAGCTTCTTCAGGCCCGGCAGGAACTTTTCCAGGTGCTGGCGGCGGAAGTGGTTGAACACGAAACGGCGCGCGTCTTCGGCGCCTTTGCGCGAGACAAGCGTGAGCACCAGGCCCGTCATCAGGGCGTTGTAGAGCCGGGAGACCGCTTTGTAGCCGTTGATGGAATCGTTCACGCGTGCCCCCGCTGTTGGCCGGTAACAATAATGAAGCAGGCAAAGGGCGCAAACCCGACCTGACGGGATTGTGAGTGCGGTGCGGGGAATTGGTGGTAGACTCTGCGGGCTGGTCGCAGGGAGGCCGGGCATGATCGGGGAATTCTCTCGCAGGCGGATGTTGGCGTTCGGTACGTCTGCGTTGGCGCTTGCGCCGTCTTTGGCGCGTGCCAATACCGGTTCGCTGATCCCCACGCCGCCGCCGGAATTGGTGGATGGCTTCACCGATATGACGGACCGGCTTTTGCTGGAGACCACGATCAACGGCAAAGGGCCGTATCGGTTTGTCGTGGATACGGGTGCGGATGTTTCGGTGGTTGCTGCGGATGTGGCGGCGGAGCTGGGGCTTTTGCCGCGCAACGATGTTGTGGTGCAGGGGATCGTGCGATCCGTGCCGGCACAGACGGTGCATCTGCCCAGCCTGGCATTTGGGAAGATCGAACTTGAGAATGTTGCGGCGCCCGTGTTGCCGCGCAAATGGCTGGGGGCGGATGGGTATCTGGGGCTCGATGTGCTGGATGGGCGGCGGGTGACGTTTGATTTCCAGAACAGCAAACTTACCGTCGATCGCGCGGTGACGCCCAACGGCTGGTCGCATTTCAACGATGTGGTGGTGCGGGTCGACGGATCGAACGGGCGGCTGAAGGCGGTCGATTGCACGGTCGACGATGTGGAGGCCATCGCATTCATCGATTCCGGCGCGCAGCTTTCGATCTGCAACACGCGGCTTTATTCCGAACTGAAATCGCGGGGCACGTTTGCCATCGAGGGCGGAGACATTCCGCTGATGGGGGCGACCGGCGGGTTGATGATGGGCAAGCTGGTGGAGGTTTCGAAGATCCGGCTGGGCGACGTTCTGTTCTCCAAAACACGGCTGGCGATTTCCGATCTCAACGTGTTCAACGTTTGGGGGCTGGCCAACAAGCCTGCGTTGTTCATCGGCATGGATTTCCTGCAGCAGTCTTCGATGTTCTCCATCGACTATCGCCACAAGGAATTGCGCTTCAAGCTGACCGATTACATCACGCAGAAATCGGCGCCGGATCGTTTCGCGCGCGCCTGATGTCCAAAAGGCGGATCGCTGTTTCCGCGGCTTTTGCGCTTGGAAAAACTACCCGCCTTCTGGAGTCAAAGCGTCGGCAGGCGAACGTCATCGGCCGTAACATCAAACGTCACCGGCGTCCGCACCTCGGCCTATCCCGCGGGTTACGCGAAAGCAGGCTTGTTCCCCTGCCCCACACGGATGCACGCAAGTTGGCACCCTTCCCTGTCTTTCTCGCGTCGTTCCGGCCGCCTCCGGGGTTGGCCAACTGCCTGAAATATCACCTCTTTATTCCTTGATAAAGGAATATATAGCAATATATCTCAGGTTTCAAGACCTAAAAGGGATAATTGTTCTGCTGCGCTTTCAACGGCTTACCGCGCCAACAAGAAAAAGGCGGCGGATCGCTCCGCCGCCGTCAGGAGGAGATGCACTCCTTCTTAGCCCCCCAGGCCAAAGCTGATCGTTGCGAACGGACCGAAGAAATTGCGGTCATAGGTTTTGCGCGCGTCGATGCCACCATCCATCGCGCCGAAGAAGAAGTCGGCGCGGTAACCGACGCTGAGTTTGGCATTGACGTAGCGATACGAAAGACCGGCGAAACCGCCGACGTTCGGGACGATGACGGAATGGGTGCGATCTATCTTATGCGGATGACGATAAGCTGAAGCCACACCGCTATAATAAACAGCCGCGCCGTATTTCGGGAACTTTTGCAACGATTTATAATGCGATCCAGTGATGTTGCGTTCGCCGGTCACCTTTTGACGCCCGAAAAGAACGGCGCCGTTTATTCCCCAATCGAGGGTGACTTCGCTGCCATCGCCGCGCCCCAGCATTCTGGCCGACGAATCCCAGGAAAGCGAAGGTCCCAAACCGCGGAAGCTGCGTTCGGCATCGACATCGCCGGTGTAGCGATGGTGGCTCTGGAAAACGCCGGTATATTTGAATTCGTGTCCGGCTTCGGTGAAATCGGGAACGCCGTTGATGTTGGTATGCGTGCTTGCCGTGAATTGCGCGAAGCGCACGCCCAGTGAAACGAGCGATGCGTTGTGGCTGCCGAACAAGCCGACGCCGATATCCTTACCGGCGCGAAAATCGACGATAAGGTGACGTTCCGCATTGTCGGTTGCGCCGTTGAAATGTCTTGGCGGCGATTCATAGAAATCGATTGGCTTCGTTTCGCCGATCTGCGTAATGGGAAACCGGATTGCGGGAAGACGCTGGTAATCCGCCCTGTGACCGTTGGAACGGCCATAACGCACGGATATCGAGCCCACGATGTTGGTGCCCGCAGGTTCAAACGATATCCGCCCTTCCGCACCGTTCGAATAGCGCAGCGACTGCTGCACAGGCAGGACGGAATGAAAGAGTGTTGGATCGAATTTATTCAGGAACGGCGGCGCAAAAACCTCGCTGCTGTCGTCCATGCGTTCAAGCTGGCCGCCCAGCTCGACCCACACGGTTGGTTTTTCCGCATCTTGCGCCATAACGCTTTGTGTTGCCGACGTTGCCAGCGCCAGGCCGCAAACGCTGGCGAGCAGATAGCCGCGAAGAAGTTTTTCGTGGCCGTTTGTCTTTATCAGTTCGCTCATTGGTTCCCTCTTACCAATTCTTCGTGACGCGGATGCCGATCAATCTGGGATCGGTCGTGAAGACGTTTGTTGTCAGTCCGCTGTCATCGCTGTTGAGGAACGTGCCGGTAATATCGGTCGTGTTGAACACGTTCTTGTCGTAGAGCATCACCTGCCAGCCGTTCTGATTGGTCAGGATCAGCGACAGGTTGACGTTGGTGTAGCCGCGCAAACGATCATACGGATTGTCGTTGAAGATGCGGGCCCAGGAATAATCCTGCCAGTAATAATCGGCGCGCAAGGTGGCGGCCCAGTTGTTGGAGATGGGTGCGGTGTATTGCGCGCCGCCCGAGACGGTGAACGGCGGGGTGTTGGGCAATTCGTTGCCGCCGAGATCTTTGTCGAAACCGGCACCGTTGTTGGGTGCAGGGCCTGCACCATTGTTCGTGGCGGTGGGGCTGACCGGATCGAAGCCGGGATAGTTGGCGGGCATGGTCGCCGGATAGGGGAACGTGTTGGCGCCCACCGTGGGATAAGGATGCGTGAATGGCAGATCGGTGAACGGATCGAGACCCGCAACATAAGCCGTGCCGCAAGCCGAGACGACGAAGCCGACACCCGAGCCGCCGGGCACGGAGATATTGTCGCCATTGGCGAAGATAACCGCGCCGTATCCCGCTGCGACAGCATCGGCCACCACATAGGCCGGCAGAATGCAGTTGGAGGATTGTGTGACGCTGGGTTTCAACACCACCCAATCGGAATGACCGGCGGTGCGATCCATCAAATCGATGGCGCCCTGCCCGTTGTTGATACGGGAATGTTCCCAGCCGCCCGCGAAATTGAAACGCAAGCCGGGCAACGGCTCGTAGGTGGCTTCAAGTTCGGCGCCTTTGACTTTGGCATCGATGTTCAGATTGACCGAGGTGCGATCGATGATCTGGGAAATCTGATAACCTTTGTAATCGTAGTAGAAGATGTCGCCGTTCAAGGTGAGCGCGCCATCGAGCAGCGTGTTCTTGGTTCCGGCTTCGAAGGCGTTGATGAATTCGGGATCGAAAGTGAGCGGATGGATGGGTTGCTGCACCTGATAGAGGCCGTGCTGCAACAGAACCGCGCCCGGCGGGTTTGCGCCACCTGCCTTGTATCCGTGCGCAAACGAACCGTAGAGCAATGTCTGGTCGGTGAAACTGAGTTTGGGCGACCAGTTCACGGCGGCGCGGCCGGTGACTTCGCTCCAGCTTTGGTCCACGACCTGTTGGACATAGGAACCCCAACCGCGCACCAGCAGCATGCTTGGTATCATGGGGAAATGTTTCTGGTCGTCGGTCCAGCGCACGCCGCCGATCAGTTTGAGATCGTGCGTCAGGTTGAAATAACCTTCGCCAAAGCCCGCATAGGAATTTAGCGTGTAGGGATTGTGGCTGCGGAAATAATTGTGGCCGTTGCCATCCAGGCTGGAGATCGGGTGCGGATCTATGTAGCCGCACTGAAAGGCGTTGAGGGAATCCACCGTCGGATCGGCGTGATAATAACCGCCGAGACATTCGTGGTTGTCGGACACACCGGCCTGCCACGGCGGCAACGGGGTTTGCTGCACGACGCTTGCCAGAAGCGTGAGTGCGTTGATGAAGACGTAATAGCTTTCGTCGATCTCATAGTGGAGATAGTTGGCGCCGGCGCTGAAATTGAACGGGCCGGAGAAATTGGAGGTCAGACGGAATTCATGGCTGAGCTGCCAGGATTTGAGCGTGTTCAGATCTTCGCCGACGATGCGGTCGCTGCAACCGAGCTGGGGGTCGCAGAACACGCCGCTGGTCGAGACCGCGCCGCGATGCGGGAAGATGAATTGCGAGCCGGTGTTGTTAGGGTATGGATCGGCATCGCCGGTGCGCACGAAGACGCCGGGTGCGGTGTTGAAACGGTTGTAGTCTTCCGTCGAATACAGGAAATCGTGGTTGAAGCCGGTTTGCGATGTGAAGGTGAGCGCGGGCGTGACCGCGTATTCGGCGTTCAGTTCGAGGATGTCGTTCTTAGCCTTGTAAGACGGCTCGATGGCGGATTCGATGACGCGCAGATTGCGCGACTGGGTGACGCTGGCATAGGGATCGATGTCGCGCACGTCGCCGGGGATTTTCAGGCCCTGGAAGAACGACAGCGATTGGCCGTTGGGTGTTTGATAGGATTCGGCGGCGTAAGGCGATGCGGGCAAGCAACCCTGGCTTAGTGCATCTGCCAAACCATAAGTCGAGCCGTAGCCGGTGATCGCCACGCCATCGACCTGGCTTGGGCCGTTGTCGCGTTTGCAGAGCTGTTTGGAGCTGCGCATGCGATCGTCGTTTTCGGAATAATGTTCCCACATCAGATAGGTCTGGAGGCGTTCGGTGGGTTTCCACGCGATGGTGGCGCGGCCCGACCACAGATCGCGGCCATCGATATGTTCGTTGGTCAGCGCGTTGAGGCTGTAGCCCTGGCGTTTCGTCCACTCACCGGCGAGGCGGATGTCGAGGCGGTCATCAACGATGGGAATGTTGATCATGCCTTCGAAGCGGCGCTGGTGATAATTGCCGACTTCGCCGGAGGCCATGGCTTCGAACTGATCGGTCGGTTTGGCGGTGGTGATGTTCACGACGCCCGCCGTCGCGTTGCGTCCGTAGAGCGTGCCTTGGGGCCCGCGCAGGACTTCCAACTGGCCGACGTCGAAGAATTCCTGTTCGAAGAAATGATTGCGGATGAAGGGCACATCGTTCATCGACACGGCGACGGCGGGATCGGTGGTGACGGAGATCGCTTGTGTGCCGATGCCGCGGATGTTGATGCTGTAGCCGCTGAAATTTGTTTTGGTGAAGGTGAGGTTGGGGACTTGCTTCACCAGATCGGGGCCGCCGGCTGTTTGTGTGGCGGTGAGTTGTTCCTGTGAGAGCGCGGTGATGGCGATGGGGATGGATTGCACATCGGCGCCGCCGAGTTTCGACGACGTGACCGTGACGGTTTCGACGGCGGCGCGTGCGGGGGCTGCTTGTGCGAGTTGCATTGGCGGAATGTCGGTGGCGGAGCGGCGATCCGGCACGATGGTGATCGTGCCGTCGGGGTGGCGCAGGGTGACGAAGCCGGTGCCGGAAAGAATGTGCGAGAGGGCTTCACCGGAGGAGAGATTTCCGTTGGCGCCGTTGCTGTGGATGCCGCGGATGGCGGCGTCGGAGACCGTGAGGGCGACGCCTGTTTGAGTCATGTAACGGTTGAGCGCGGTTTCGAGATCGCCGCCGGGGATGCTGAAATCCTGCGCCAGCGCCGTGCCGCCGAGCAGCGCTGCGGATGCGCCGGTCAGGAAAATCGTTTTGAGATGCCGTTTCATATTCCCCCCTGTCGAAGCGCTGTTTTCAGCGCGAAATCACGATGTTGGTCCCGCGCGTTTCGACCTTGAGGCCGAAGACATCGCGAGCTGTGTTGGTGAACGCGGAAATGCTGGTGGCCGGGATCGCGCCGTTCATCGTGAGGCGGGCGACGGAGGCATCGGCGATGACGATCTTTTCGCGGTTGTAGCGGTTCAATTCGCGCGCCACTTCCGAGAGCGGCGTGTGCAAGAAGGTGAGCATGCCGCGGCGCCACGACAGTTCATCGGACAGCACGCGTTCGGTTTTGCGGGTGACGGTGAGTGCCGCACCGCGTTTGACCAGCACATCGCCGGGCGTGAGCAGCGCGAGCTTGGCGCCGTTTTCGGATTCGAACTGGGCGCGGCCTTCGACGAGTTTGATTTCGAGGCGGCCTTCGTCGCGGTGCACGGAGAATTGCGTGCCGAGATCGACGATGCGCTGTTTGCCGACCTGCACGATCAGCGGGCGCTGGGCATCGTGCACGATGTCGAAATAGGCCTCGCCTTTTTCCAAGGCGACGAAGCGGTGGCCGCCGCTGAGTTCGGTGCGCAGGACGGTGTTGGTGTTGAGTTCGATGCGCGAACCATCCGGCAGGCGGATGGTTTCGCTGCCGCCGACCTGGGTGGCATAGGTTTGGTATTTGGGGTGTGGCGTGAGGAAATTGGTGGCCGCGTAACCGGCGATGCCCAGCACCACGACGGCTGCGGCGATGCGGAAGAAGATCGGGCGGCGGTTGCGCGTTGCAGGTGCCGCGTCGCGGCGGGGTGTGCTGCCGCGCAGTGCGGTCAAGCGGTCGGCGCGCGACCAGGCGGCGTCGACGCGCAAGTAGGCGACCATGTGGGCGGAGGATTGTTTCAGCCACGCGTCGAGGGCCGATTGATCTTCGGCGCTCCAATCTTCGCGGTCCTGGCGGTCGCGCCAATCGGCGGCGAGGGTTTTCACATCGCGGGCGTTGAGGGTTTCATCGCTCATGGCTTGCCCCAGAGAAGTTCGGCCAGCGCATACATGCCGTCGGTCAAATGGCGATTGACGGTTTGCTCGGCGATGCCCATGCGTTCGGCGATCTCGCGGCGCGACAGGCCTTCGATCTTGCGCAGGATCACGGCTTCGCGCGCACGCGGCGGAAGCTGATCGAGCGCTTCCTGCAGGCGCACCAATTCTTCGCGCGCCATCACGTTGCGTTCGGGACCGGGTTCTTCGTCGAAGACGTTCAGCAGATCGACATCGGCGACCGATTGGATCGCCACCACATGCTCGCGGCGGGAACGATTGATCAGAAGGTTGCGCGCCACCGTGAACACGAAGGGGCGCACGGGATGCGGCATCTCCTTCTGGGCGGCTTCGTAGACGCGCATGTAAACGTCCTGCAGCAAGTCTTCGACATCCTTCTGGTTGCGCCATCGCCGGCTGAGGAACCGGATCAATCCGGCTTCCAGCGGCAGCACTTCGCGGACAAACCAGGCGTTCACATCGGCCGCGTTCATGCTCGCACCGGATCCACAAGGATCGGCGTTCTCACGACTGCTCTCCGGTATGTCAGCCATCCCCCGGTAAGCCTTTCGCCCGACTGCGCGCCCTAAGTTTAGGTCCACGCGGCCTAGAACAAACGGGCCAAGCGAATGAGCCAGTGGATAGCGAAAGATTTTTTGAGAAATTTAGTTGCGCTGGGCGCAAACAAAAAGGCGGCGGATTTCTCCGCCGCCTTTTGGGAGAGGAGCGTTGCCGCTCTCCGTTAGCCCCCCAGGCCGATGCTGACAGTGGCGAATGGGCCGTAGAAACCCGGCGTTGTGGATGTGCGCGTGTCGACTCCACCGTCGATTGCACCGAAGAAGAAATCGGCGCGGTAGCCGAGACTCACCTTCGCATTGGGATAGCGAACCGAAAGACCCGCGAAGCCACCGGCATTGGGAACAATGACGGTGCGCGAACGCCTGACCGGCGAGGTATGGAACGTGTGCGTGGTCGGCGGCGGCGGCAGCGCATAGGGGCTGCCGTGGAAATAGCGGGTGCTCATCTGATGCCCGCCGTTCACCGTCTGCCGGCCAAACAGCAGCGATGCGTCGACACCCCAATCGAAGGTCAGGTGGCCCGCATCGGGGCGGCCGAGCATGGCGGCATTCCCTTCCCACGCGACCGATGGGCCGACGCCGCGGAAGTTGCGCGTCAGATGGGCGGTGGCAGCGTAGGAATGATGATGCGCACCCGGATCGTTGAACGCGAATTGGGTCGAATAATGCGGATCGGGGAAGGATTTGAACTGGGTATTCGAACGCGAATGGAATTGCGCGATGCGGACACCGAAATTGACCGTGCTCTGACCGTGGAACATGCCAAGACCGACATCCTTGCCCGCCATGAAATCGATGATTGCATGGCTTTCGGCTTGGCCAGTCGCGGCGTCATCGAAGCGGCGGACGTTCTTGTACTTGAACTTCGGAGCCGCCGGATTGTACTTGCTCGTCTTCTGCCGGAAGCTTGTCGTGCTCTGCTGATGCAGATGTTTGCTGCGGTTGGAGCGGCCATAGCGAACGGCCGCCGAGAACACCCAATCGCTGCCCTGGGGTTGGAACGAAACCTTGCCCTCCCCGCCGAAGGCACTGCGCGCGGGGTGCGTGGCATCGACCGGTGACACGGCGTTGTATGGCGCGTTCAGGTGGGCCGCGACGAAGGGCGGCGTGAAGAGATCGGGTTGTCCTCCGATGGCTTCCAACTGTCCGCCCAGTTCGATCCAGACGGTGGGGCGGCCGACATCTTCTGCCGCTTCGGCATGAGAACCGGCGCTGGCGAGCAGAAGCGATGCCACCGATGCCGTGGTGAGCAGTTGCCAGCGGACGCTTTTCTCGTTTGCGTTGGTTATGAGTTCGCTCATTGTGTTCTTCCCCCCGTAAAAGCTTTTTCCAAATCTTTTCTCATCGCGCTCACCAGTTTTTCGTGATGCGAACGCCGATCAGGCGGGGATCGGTGAGGAACACGTTCGTCGTCAGGTTGGAGTCGTCGCTATTGAGGAAGTCGCCCGTGATGGCTGTCGTGTTGAACACGTTCTTGATGTAGCCCATCACCTGCCAACCCGCCTGATTGGTCATAATCAGCGTGAGGTTGAGGTTGGTGTAGCCGTGCAGGCGATCATAGGGATTGTCGTTGAAGACGCGCGCCCAGCTATCGTTCTGCCAATAGAAGTCGGCGCGCAGGGTGCTGGCCCAATCCCCTGTGACCGGCATCGAATACTGCGCACCGGCCGAGAACGTGAACGGCGGCGCATTGGGCAGCGAATGATGGCTCACATCCTTGGCGATGCCTTCGCCCAGATTGGGCGCGGACGTTGGATCGAAGCCCTTATAATCGGGCATGTTGAACGGCTTTGTGCCCGAGATGCCATCGTATTGCAGGACGGGCGTGGGAATGCCCGGCACGAAGGGAAGAAGAGTGAGAGGATCCAACCCTTGCGTATATGCGTGGCTGCAGGCGATGACGGGATTGGTGTTGCTTTCGTTGCTGCCGCTGAAATTGTTCTGCTCCAGCAACGCCGCCACCACATACACCGGCAGGATGCAGTTGGAGGCCTGCGTGGGGAACGGGCGCACAACGATCCAATCGCTGTTGCCCGCCGTGCGATCCATCAGGTCGATGGAAGACTGGCCGTTGGCGACACGGGCATCTTCATAGCCGCCGCTTGCGTTGAAGCGCAGGCCCGGGATCGGTTCCCATGTTGCTTCGACTTCGGCGCCCTTCACATGGGCGTCGAAATTGTTGTTGATCGCGGTGCGATCCACGATTTCCGAAATCTGGTAACCCTGGTAATTGTAATAGAAGAGGCTTCCGTTCAGCGTCAGTGCGCCATCGAGCAAGGTGTTCTTGGTGCCGAGTTCGAAAGCATCGATGAATTCCGGTTTGAACGTCAGCGGATGATCGGGATTGGCGTCCCCGGTGGCGAATTGCGGCAGCACCGGACCGGGCGGATTGGCGCCGCCCGCCTTGTAGCCGTGTGCGAACGAGCCGTAGACCAATGTCTGGTCGGTGAAGCTCAGTTGCGGGGTCCAGTTC